>Ga0209700_102586_pt1 | contig 36254 bp, 18 predicted proteins | sample SiratroredBW_FD_187528 | JGI IMG/M metagenome (GOLD analysis project Ga0209700, IMG submission 187528) | Root nodule microbial communities of legume samples collected from California, USA - Siratro red BW (SPAdes) (version 2) | ecosystem: Host-associated > Plants > Roots > Nodule | place: USA...
AAAAAAAAAAAAAAAAAAGAGATATATATATATATATATATATATATATATATATATATATGAAATCAGTATTGCATAAATTTTAATAAGGAACACTTTTATTGAGAAATATGATCCTTTTTAAATAATTTTTGGTGATTCTCATTCCATAAGTCATCTGAATTGTATTCGGGAATTACACTAGGGAATCATAATTAGTAAAAAGTTTGGATAAACAAACTTTGTCATGAATATTAATTATACTGCAAAGAAATGCTAAGATTGATACTGATAATAAACAAAGAAGACAATGGTTAAGACTAGTAAGGATAGATGAACATGTGTACATATCAAACCCACCATCAACACTTTAACTCATCTAAATCCCCAAGGAATTAAATCTTTCATTAACAAATATGCTAATAAGGACACAGTCATGATCATAAGGTTTTTCCCCGCATAAAAAAATAAAAATAATTATCAATAAAGATTATCAAAAACATTTTCTACAGTAAGGCTTCATAATCTCATAAAAATATAAGTTATGAAATAATAAATTTATCTCATATAGAGGATTTCAAAAGAAATATGTAAAATTTCATGAAAAAGAGTTTTAATAAAACATTGGGAAAGAACATTTTTAGAGTTGTGAGGCTTACGGGTACCTAATAGAAAAACAAAAACAATATGCAATACATATACACATCTCATTTCCGTACCTTGAGAGTTTTGAAGCACAACCTCCTTCTCAAAAATCTCCTCACAAGAATCTTCTCGCTAGTTTTTCTCATATGTTGCTTAAACATTTTCTCAACATTGCATAATTTAAATCCAGGCCAACTAATTGAGAAACCCAATGAAAGCAAGAAAATAGAAAAATACAGAAAGAAACGCAGAAATCAGAATGAAAAAAAAAAGAGAAGAGGGAGATGATACTGATGTCGCGAGAGAGTGCAGTTATATCATTTTGCCATGATAACCACCCTCTTTGTCGTAAGCACCACCTAATCCCTATTGTAGTGACAACTTCATGAGTGAAACTTTCATCTTCACTCAATTGTGAAGTCTAAACGAAATGACCTAAACCTTTACCGAATGCTTTTGAGTACCTTAAACCCTTTGCTGAATACCCTTAACCCTATTTCGAATAGCCTTTACCCAGAACTGAATGCCATGTAAACCTTACCTGAAGAATTTACTCAAAACAAAATGCTTGATCCTTACCTGAATGCCTCTGAATCTCCACAAAATGCTTTACCCAAAACTGAATGACTTGATACTGAAGATCATAAACTCAGTTCTAAATGCCTTTAACCCATAATTGTATGACATCATCTAGAACCGAATGAAGTCATCCTAAACCTTAAACTTTTACTGAATATTGCATCACGTCACTCAGAGTCGAATGATGTCATTCCATAATCATAACCACATGATGTCACTCGGAGCCGAATGACGTCATCCTACGCAGATTCCCTTCTTAAACTTCATACCGCATCACGTCAGTTCGGAACTGAATAACGTGATACTCAACATAGAACTGCTTCGTCATAAAAGAACCGCATGACGTCACTCGGAGCCGAATGATTCTAAATGTTTTTTGATAAAAAAATACAAAATTTTCAAAAATTAAAAAAAAAAACATCAAATTCTTCAAACAAACAACTTTCTTTTAGAACTGCGTATGCGCTGATTTTGCATCATTAATGAAAATACGTAGGAGTAAGGTCAATCATTGTCGGGTCCCCTAATTTAAAAAATATTTTTTTGTTTTTATTTATGTTTTTATATCTTTTTTGGGGAGAAGAAATAAACATTTTATAGAACCACACTCATTTGATTAAAAGTATTGTCTTAGAACATGCATTGTGGGAGTGTTAATATCTTCTCAACATATAACCAACTCCGAAATCCAACTTTATTTCACCGACCATTCCTTTCCTGGTTTTTCCATAATTTTTCATAATAAACTATAGTGATGACTCTATCTCTTTTCATCACACCAATTCTCATTTTTCTTTCAGATCGTCGTCCCATCGTGATCCAGGTCGCAACAGGTTAGAGTTACAAAAAGATAAGGAATAAGTCTGGATGTGTCATTAGACATAGATAAATAGTAAAAATAAGACCTACAAGGTCAGATAAATAGTAAAAATAATATTTCTTTATACTTATCCCTATAGAAGTTTGTCCTTATTTCTAGGTGTTCATAGATATCTTCTCTAGAAAGGACATTCGTAATTCGTACTCTACAGTCATCCACCAATGTTTAAATTTTAAAATCTTCAAAATAAAGGAAAAACTCATTTATTTGTGCTTGTCTCGCAGTCATATAATTACTTTAACTCATCATAACTATGCACTACTCTGTATCATTTGTTGTTTACTTCAGACAGGAATAAGAACTAACAACATTGTCTTTAGATTATTAACAAAATATCTATTAAATTCTTCATCTCATACCTTTAAGGTAGCTCGACAAGAGTAAGAACTAACAACATTGTCCTTAGATTATTAACAAAATATCTATTAAATTCTTTATCTCATACCTTTAAGGTAGCTCTAAATCTTCCGGTGAATAAAAGCATAATCATACTCTTAGATAATTAATGTCAATCTTCCACTGTATTATTGTTTATTCCTTATAACTCCAATTCTTCATTAAAACTCAAAGTCTAAAACCACAATACTATATATTTCCGTGTTCCAACAATTGAATCTTGATTCTCTTATTCCTTTAGATAATCTCAGGATAACAAATCCTTCTCTTAATCTACCTAAAATTAATTTAATCCAAGCTTTCTGATACCATTTTTCAGAATAATAAGATTTTTATGAAGTATTATTATATTCACATATTTCATTGAAGATTTTTCCCACTTTGCAATAAATTCCAAACTTGGACATCCTTTCAGCCAAAACATACACATCCATATTCGAGTAATACAATGTTAGATTAGTCTATGTGCATATCATTTGATCTAATAAATATGTTATTTGATCATATAATGCTTTATTATAATGCTTTTTCAGTTGTAAACGAAAACTGCACAATGTTGCATCATCTAACAAATAAAATACTTGTATCTTACATGATCTATTATTAGAATCATTCATCTTACAAACAATACATGATCATGTTTTATGCTTTATGATTTTTAGCACTTAATCAAAATAATTAGATATTATATTTTATCTAAATAAAGCGTGTTATGAATATAAATATTCTTGTTAAGAATGAATATTGAGGATTATATTTCTTTAATGATAAAAGGTTGACACTTTGCTCAATTATAATATATTCTATGTATAAAACAGTAAAAGATTATCTCGTGGAAAAAAGTATATATACATTTTTTTTAATATAATTTTAAAATTATGTTTTGATTTATATATTATATAATCATAAAAAATCTTAGTTTTTGCACTATGTCTTTAGATTCTTTTGTCTATGATGAAGCTAACCCAAAATAATTTTGTCTGACGTTGAAATAGGAATGATGAATAAACCCAACTACGCTTAAGTGAAACCATTCAATAATCAAATCTTCGAACGACACTTGACAAGACTGACTTTCTAGAAGAATAAAAATTTACTTGTAAATATGAGGTATCATTGATGACGTTGAAAGCGAATTGCTATTAGATCTTCTATTAACGTGCTTTTCAATGCCATGACTCGTGTCTCGTACGTAAAATCTAAATCTCAATGACTAGATAATAAAATTTGGATGCTTGCAATGCATAAAGAACCGAACCAATTTAAAAGAATATTGTTATAGTGAGATTGCTATTAATAACAAGTTTCCTTTGAGTATGTTTTGCCCTCATGAGATAATATATTTTAAATGAATGTATAAAATTATAAGACATAGAAAGTGATATTAAAATAGAACTTTTCACGAGACTTTGTATTTTGTAAAAATAAAATATAATAATGTTTTTATAAAAAGAGTTACAGGTAATTGTATGCTCCGGTTAAAAAGAATTTCAGATCCACCATTTACCAACCATGTAAAATAATTTTGCTGATTACTCAACCACAAATCATCACATACGATGAGTTTGTCAATTATTATAATAATTATTTTAAAAATTATACGATGGCTTTGAATGATAAATGTGTCTCCATTGAACTCTTAAAGACACTCGTTAGTTTACTCAATTTTTATTTTATCATACTACGATTATGAATAATTTTCAAAAAATCAAAGAAACACGTGAAGTAGTTAAAACTTTATAAACTCACCTTATTACTCTTTTACATATTTAATTAAAATAAATACGAAACTATAAATTATAAACTAAGTTAAATTTAGTATTGTTCTGCTAGTAAATAACAGTAGTCATATACTTAATACATTAATTTATTGCATAATACAAATATTGGATATAGCACGAAATTGGTACCCTTCAGTGGCCTTTCCGTAATGTAGACGAATATCAAGATACATGCCTTCACGAATCACCACAATATCAGGATAACTCCTGGGAAGGCGTTTGATGAAACCAATGTATAATCGTCTCCACTTGCTCAGCCTCATGTTTGTCGTGTATTGTAGGACTTGCAGTTCGGGCACTTTCGAGCCACAAAATGGAACTGAACGTTAGAAGTTTTACCACAGTCATTGCATAGGATCCAAACCTGTGGGGAGAAAGAGCATTAGGCCGTATGATATTTGATTTGACATGCAACAAAAATACATGCAGATTGCAGAACGAAAACATAAAAACTTAAAAATCCAGGACAACCACCAAATATATCGAAGGTGTAGGTTCTTGTGTAATTAGTATGAATAACATGTAAAATAGGAACACTGACCATTTTATTTTGATATGGTTCAGGCATTGGTGTAGCAGCAATCTCTAGGTCAAATTTCTCCCAAACCTTTGACATATCACAGACTGACTTCAAGCAGAGAGGGCAGGCATACCTGATATATAGAATCAAATTTAAGTAACAGGATAGCTTTTCAGATAAAGAGGGAGAATAAGGAGAAGAGAAACTTGGTTATACTCACTGGAAATGCTCCCTCATTTCATTCAGGCAGCTCTGATGTATTGTATGTCCACATGGCATAACAGTGACATCATTTCTTGATTCAAACAAATACTGCAATCATCAAATTTGGTGTCATTGAATCGGCCTCCAGCAATTCAAAGAGCTGTCAGAGTGATATTTTTCAATTATAAAAGCTATAAGAACCTCAAAACAAACAGGGCAATCATGATGCATTGCTCCTTCTACACAAGGGTGACTGTTTTTCAGCAGAATCGAGTAGCAACAACCTGTACAGATAATTTCAAATGTAATGACTAAACATGTAGTATATTTTAAACCAAATGAATCACTACTGTACTTAAAAACGCATTGGAATGATGCATTTAGGAAAAGAATTAAAAAAAAAAAAAAAAAAAAAAAAAAAAAAAAAAAAAACACGAGAACGATATGTGAGTAAAAAAATGGATTAATTAACAAAACCAAACTTATGATTAATTTACAGATAGCTTTATCTCTTTTTTCTTTGTTTTATGTAAAGTACCATACTTTTGGGAGTTGGCTTAACCCTAATCACAGCACTTCCAATGGAATTTGAAACTGAAACCACAAATGTAAGTTGCCAGACAAGAAACATGATTCAACATCACTTTGGCAAGACATGTTTCTAGAAATAAAATCAGTAAAATTCAGATACAAGATCAATGCATACTAAATAGAAACAAATTTTCAGTCCAAAATACTCAAACTGCAACATTTAGTAAGATTGATTTTAATTATGGACAATTGAGTAGCTTATAGATAACAATTTATTAGAAACAACTGTGACTTGTTAAATTTTCTGTAAAAAAAATTAGTAACCTGACAGGATACTTAATAATAATAGGATGGTGATTTCCAAACAAAATTGATTGGTGTGTTAATATGAAAAAAAAAACATTATAAATTGCGTTTTCAATTTTTAATAAATATTAAAACTTTTATTTCAATTTTGTCTCTTAATAAATACTCTTGTGTTGAAATAGTTAATATTGTATTAGTTTATATAAATCTGAAAGGGACTTGAAGAACATTCCATCTTTGGAACTCAAAGAAGAAAACTTATGATGTTAATGCTACTGGTATCTAAGTTTGATTTGACTTTGGCAACTAGGAAAATTCAAGTGGTTGCAACATGCACAAGAAAGTATTGGATAGTCGGTGCTCGGTGGACAAAATGAGCAAGTGTACAGCTTTATATCTTTATTATTTAAAGATCAATTTTTCAACTTCTTCAGTCAACAGTTTTGAAAGAGGAAAAAAGGAAAAACAGAAGAAAAGAACCCATCTTATAAAGGAAAAACAGAAATTAGAAGATAGGTAGAAACATTACCTTTAATTCAAAATTTTAAAGTGACAGATTTGTGAATTGATTATTTTTTATATGTTTGATCAATTTTCTTATTTACACTTATATTCTTAATAAGAAATATAGAAACTAAGTTTAATATGTTTGTTAATATCTATAACTATGATAAATTTGTTTTAATCTGGTATTTCACCTTTATAAATTTTAAAAATATTTTTCATTATATGCATGTAAACGTGTCACAAACGACCAAGACGGGATGGTTGGACTAAAGAGGTTAAAGATATGTGCTGCGACTATCATTATTATGTTCTAAACTTTGGGCGTAATTGGTAGATTCAATAACCATCAATTATGTTTCGTCTTAAGATAAAACTGTTGGTATAATTTTTTTTACAAGTATTTCTGTGTTAAATATAAAAATGCTTTTAAAAAATGCATAACCCAAATATGTAAAGATAACATTTAAAAATATGGAACAAAATGTATAATTCAGTACATTGTTTCCGTTATACATGAAAATTATAAATGCAAGATTGTCCTCTAACTAATGATATGGAATTTACAAAGATAACATGTTTGAGTTTGTAATTATCACACTTTAATTAAGAAAAGGGAAAAAAGTTATTGAAATTTGAGAACACATTATGAAATGAGAATCCAAGGAGAAAATCAAGAATTTAAATAAGGATGCAATATAATTGGGCAAATTTTTCAAACTGGTGTAATTTTTTTTTGAAATTCCTGAAATAGTGTATTTTTTGTATTTATTTTGGGGGTAAATGGTGTATAGGAGAGTAAAAAAATTGTGGTCTTATTCCAGAATTTAATATAAAACTAAATGAAATCGTGAAAAGAAGACACTATCTTAATTTACTAGATGAAATTGTGCATCTAATATTTCAATTAATGAGTTAATTAATATAGTGAGAATACTGATTTTAGTAGGGTTAATATTCTTCACCCATTCTCTTCTATTTTGTTTGACCCATGTGATCTATTGCTAATGTGTAACTAAAATAAATGCAAAAAAATTAATTTAATTTGAATAGAAGAGTGGTTACTGGAAGAAAAGTTACATACTATGAATTTAGTTATTAATATATGAAATAGATTTAGTTAGTAATAAATATAATTTAAAAAATAAAAATAAATTTATTTAAAAAATTATATAATATTTTCAAATTTTTCATTCTAAATTTGTTACTAAATCTTAATTTTATTTTAAATTATTTTTATATTAGTAACTAAATTCAAATATTAAACTTAAACTTAATTTTGCTAAATATATTTTATTACTAAATTTTGATTTAATTTATTTTTTCATTTCAAAATTAAACTTACTTTTAATTTAGTTCATATATAAATCTCATACTAATATCATTTTTTATTTTAATTTTAACAATAATCCCCTTAATCATTATTATTTAATTTCAAATTAACTTCACATTTGTTTCAATTTAATTTCAATCATTTTTATTAATAAATAAAACCACTTTTGTAACTGCACATTTATTTTAGTTGCACATTAGTAATAATATCACACCTGCCAAACAAAAATAGAAGAGGAATGAGTGAAGAATATTAATCACTTTAAGATCCTACAGTATTCTCACCATATTAATTTAACTCATTAATTGAAAATTTGACTATATGATTTCATCTAGTAAATTAAGATCGTGTCCTCTTTGCCCTCTTTGCACGATTTCATTTAATCTTATATTAAATTGTGGGTTATGATTTCTTTACAATGATATCTGTCTCCTAGACATGATTTACCGGAAATAAATAAAAAAAATGTATCATTTCAGGAATTTCAAAAAAAAAAATTACATTGAGATAAGATTTTATTTAAGAAAACTAAGTTTGGCTTCCATACCATGACTTCCTATTGATTTAATTTTATTACACTTTTAATTTTCTTCGAGGGTAAATTAATTTAAGCTTCCTTTAAGGATATAAAATGTATTTAATTGAATTGGCTCATACTTTCATGGTGACTATATATTCAATTAAATTAAATTGATTAAGTTCTTTGTTAATTTATTGATTACTCAAAGGATTAAATTTACTATCATGATTTAAATTTATATTCCTTTCTTTTGTAGGTCGAATAATTAAGTTCACCTCTCAGCACTTTCCCAAACATGTTTATATAATGAAAAACATTGTTAAGCGCTTCACAAATATATTTGCAATAAGAAATCAAGAAGAAGAAAAAACAGAAAAATAAATTAAAATCAATAGTCATTAAGAACTAAGGCTCAATCCTATAATAAAGATAAAAATCAATAATCATAAGAACTAAGTCCCTTAATAAAAATTACTTAAAAAATAATCATGAACAATACTCAAAAAGATATCAAAGAAAAAGATAAAATGTATCAAATAGAAAAGAAGAGACTAAAAATAATTACCTATCACAAAAATGTTTATTTAAAGTTCACTTACACATTAAACTCACTAAAATAAAATAAAATAACATAATAAAATCTTATTAACGACATCCAGATCAAATACATAAATAATATTTTCACGGTCACAAATTATTATATCATTCTATATAATAAAAAGACCTTACACACATACAAAACAATAAAATAAATAATATTCTCAATAAAAAAAGTAAAATCAAATAAAATATGCCATACAATGGTTTAAATTATATAATAAGCAACTAATCATAAATAAAATAATAAACAAATGACTTCAATGTTTCGCATAATCCCCAAACAGAATTATGAAAGAAAATTAGCCTAGTTCTGTTGCCTGATTGCTTATGTCAAAAGCAACCAAACTAGTGTGACAACAATTATGAGGAATAAAAAAATTTGAATCTTCACTTTAATCAATGAATAGAGCACTTATCAATCTTACAATGTGAGTATTACGTGCAATCCAAACAGGACCGGACACGTTCATAACAGACAAGAAAGAAAGCAAAAACAAAATAAAAGGGTTTGAGACAATAGCATGTCAGGGTGCTACTTTGTCTTTGATGAAGACATGATTAGTTTATCAACATTCTGACAAGAGTCCCACTTTACACAACATGAACTATTTATATCATACTTAAGTTTGAAGACTCGCTAACCAAATAAACCAGTTTTTTGGATCAAATTTTTTTCTTATGTCTAACTTCTAATAATTGATGTTTTCGTTAAGAATTAAATATTTTTCATCAATTGAAGTAGCATTTGATCTCTTGGCCTTAGATCAAGATCAGCAAGCATTTCCTTAATTTGTCCTTGTTTTTTGTGTTCAATGTCATCAAAATAGAAAAAATATACAGCAGTACTATCTTCTTTTATAGACACAAGGCAGTTGCAGAACTATGCCTAAATATATGATGTTGTGCAATGGAGAAAAGTCCAAACAAAAATTTTAAAAAATGCCACTGACTGTTGCATTAAAAAAAAAATAGTACAAATGAACTCAGGCTGAAATATCAAATTGAAAGTAGTGATACGAGAGTCACAACACCATCTTTAATTCTGGATAACAAAATACAAACTTCCCTATAGAGAATGTGACTTCATATCATACTCAAATCTCCATCATAAATTACCTCACTGTCAACGAATAAAGAGAAAAGAGAAATACATAAGGATGGTAGTACATCCTCCTTCAATAACATTACAAACAAAATTGAAGGTAGAAAAAACCTGAATAATATAGAACAATCGACTATAACTTAACAATCAATACTAAACAAGCTGTACGAAACATTTTTCTTGTTTTGTTATGGGAGTCATTTGAGAGAAACATGTATATGCTGGGATTTCAGCACAACTTGTTTCGCAGTATCCTCAAAATAAAAATCGATGTTAAAGTGATTAAGTTGTATATTTTATTTCCTTAAACTCTGAGGTCCCTTTTGGAGCTTAAACTTGGTTTAAGTTGGCCTTTTGACGATTTCTCTGAAATACTCCTGTCAATTTATTTTTGTTTTCTAATAGCATTTATAGGCTGTAGTTGGATGAGCACAGCTAAAATGAATGTTAATCGGATCGGCAATTGTACAATACTAATTAATATGCATTGAGTCATTGAAAAAGTTGGCGGCCCAAGGACCTACAAAATTTAAACAGTTGTTGACACTAGCCATTTTTTTTCCTTTTTCTTTCAATGAAATCTAATGTAACATGAATGGTTTTTTCCCTTTCTTTTGCCATTGCAGTGTTGGTACAACTACTAGTACCTGATCTGGGTGTAGTTTTTGAAAGTTGTACGACTGTGAGTCATTTCAATTCTACCGAAGAAATAACAATGAATAATCTGAGCTGTTTCCGTGGCAGGATTTAACTCGTTGAAATGACTTCACGCTGCGACTTGCCCCGTTGACCTGCTTTCCTGCGTTGCAAGCAAGAACTTCTAAGAGAAATGGCCAATGACATAAAGTTCTTCTAAACCTTGGGTTTCAATGTTTCATTATCACATTGAGGATTGAGCAGCTTGCTGGTCATGGGGAGGAAAGGGGTTGAGAAAGGAGGAGGAGTAGAAATAATGAACATATTCTCAACACATGGAAAAGGAAGAACAAGAGATGCTACAGGAGGAGGGAAATATGCTGCAAGCAGGAAGAGTTCACCAGTGGATAGATACTTCAAAAACAAACACACAAAAAGTAATTTCTTGCTCAATTGGATTAGAAATTTTTGACATGGATTGAGAATACAACAAAAAGGCGTACTTACTAATTAGCCTGAATTACAAAACACATACAACAATGATATATAAGGCAATAAGGTAGTAAATCCTCCTCTCCCTATTCTCAATCACAAAATGTACACCTCCCCACTACATTATGTTAGCAGCCTAAATAACTAGCAGATCAAAGGAGATGAGAAGATGAATGAATAAAGGTGAAAAATGGAAGAGTGGATATTATGAGTAAATCAGTTAGAAAGCAAAGAGACCATTACAAGATAATGAAGATGACTATCATCTGCATAAAAAATATCCTTCCCAAATTCAGAATTCTTGTCCCTATTATGCTCAACAACCGTTGCTCCGGTTGTTCACAACTCCTTAACAAAGACTCATATATTCTGTAACTGCGAAAAGGAGATACGGATTACTGAGCCAGAAAGTGTGGTGGCATGCTTGCACACAAGGGCTTCAGTAGCCTGCTCCTCATTCTCAAACTGAACCAGAGCCTGTTTTTTTCCATTCATCTCAAAGACTTTGCTGTTGACAATGGTTCCATGCTCCTCTACAAGGCTCACAATCTCCTCCTCGGTGATGTCTTGTGGGAGTGTGGACAAATGGATAATCTTTGTTGGAGAGCAGCAATACCGGTAGTTTTTGGCTGCGTTACGGTTGAAACGGTTGAGATTTGAACTGATATATTCATGTGTCTCAGCACCTTGGGTTATGTTTGGATGCCTGGAGAAGTTGACCTCTAACTGTTTCTCAAACAACACGGCTCCCTACATATCAAAATTGAAAATGTTTGTGACCAGCTTACAATAAGAAAAGAAGGAATAAATAATAATTTGCAGGATTATAGAGGATCTAAAAAGTATTCGGTGTAATATCTTAATGTAAAATTGCTACCAGCTAAGTACAGAAAATGATAAATATACTTCACCATTCTTCTATTTTCTCACAGAAGCAACACAAACCAACAATTAAAGTTAAAGTTTTGGTGATTCAAATTTGATGACACCAAACAATGTTAACCCGTCAGAATATTCAACTACGGTTTTTCAGTAACAGTATACTTAATGCTGCCACTCAAAAACATGGAACAATACCACTGATGTCACAAAATTAATGCATGTCAAACGACACAAATAAAATTACAAATGAAATAGTATGAAGCGAAAACCAAAATTTTTTAATAGTGAAAATGCAAAGAAAAAAAAAAAGACCTCTACAATAAACAGACAAGTTTCCTCTCGTAAAATAGATCCTTTAATTTCAGTCTTGTTCCATACAGCATACAGCAGCATCAAGAAAATAAAATCACGAATAAACGAAATAACTTTTAAGAGCTAAGTAAAACAATTTCATGGACCGTTGTAGACAATGCCAGATGACATGGTAGAAAGTTTGTAGAAGAGGAAGTTATATTTTAAAGTTAATTTATCAACAGAATAACCAACGGATGATAAATTTTAAGGGTAAACTTAAACATAGATGGATTAAAAACTGACAACTACAATCGAACCTTAGAAAAAGAAACATGATTTTGCTCTTACCAAACTTTCTTCATTTTCTTTTAAAACTCTACAAAATCACTAAGAAAACTAGTAATGAGTTGTCAAATATAGACACTGAAATTGTAGATAAAAAAAATATTCAAATAATATATCACCAAGAATAACAATAACAAAAGTAACAAAAAAATAACCCATCCCTTGAGTAAGAGGTGTGACAAAAATCTAGTATCATGATTATACGAACAGCAAGGTATAAACTAAACATACCTTCAGAAAGTGTACAGCTAATTCAGCTTGAAAACCATCACCCATCTGGATGAGTGCATGATCTGGTTTATTTCGGAGAAGTTTAATTCTCACAATATTCCCATAAATAGAGAACAAGTTGAATAGTTTATCCTCATCAATTCTCTGAAATTAACAGATTTTAAGAAAAATAAGCAAAGTAAGGGAGAGAACGTTCTAGAAGAAGCCAGACAACGTTCTTACATCAGAATTAAGATTTGATACAAGCACTGTACACCTTTCATTTGTCCCAGTTATTCCAGGAGGCAAACCTCCCCCAAAGGCAGCTGCAATGGCTGCAGCATTTGCCATCTATAATTGAAAACACAATAATAAATCATTAGATTTTTACTTTTCGAATAGAAAGAAAGCATCTTAATTTAACAGATGTTTGTAGCCGTTTTACTAGAAATATCATCATGCAATTTATCTTAAAATCGAAAGGAATCTCAGAGTTCAAGAAGCAAAATCCCAACTCACCTACTTCTCCCCCTATCCCAATCAAAACCTAATTTGAAAGGCAAAATCAACTTAAAAACAAAGCGCTAACCAAGTTGTAAGCAAACAAAAGATCCTATAAACTGGTAGGCTATAATCATACAAACTTTGTATTCCGTACCTTTATATTTTACAAAGATTGGTAAGAGATGGGATTAACTGTAACACATTTCTAATGTTGCTTTCACAAGAAACAAAATGAATGATGATAACTTCATTAAATCAACTGTGCAAGAATAGTATATAATTGGAACTTCAAATTGATCTGAAAAATTCCCACCTGTGGAAATCCAACTGGAAAGAGGGAAAAAAAAACAAACATCAGTACATCAAAAAATAACACATTATGACAAATAAACCAAACCAATCAAAGCAGCTTAAAATATTTAGCACCTGCCCTGCCTCCAGAACCTTGAGCAGCATACATATTTCCTGCATCACCATATCCAGGCTGCTTAACAGAAGATAAAGGAGAAAAATATATATATTAGAATGGACTTTACAAAGATCAACAGACTTGATTCATAAACATATAAATAAAGAACCAAACAGAAAATACTTGTGAAGGTCTGCCTTTCTGCTCTGTTGGGAGATTTGGGTTCGTGAAGTCTCTGCGAAAGATGGAATTAAGTCAGCAACAATGTCATAAATAAGATGTCAAAAAGGAGATTATCCAGTGAAAATAAGAACAGAAACATAAGAACTGACTGAATCAATATAAACAGAAACACGAGAACTGACTGAATCACCTTGAACGGTCATTATTGTAGTTCACTTGTAATTCATCAAGGCTGCAATTAAAATGAATTAAAGATCCATGTAAGAAAATAAAGTAAATAAAAAAGCAGAGAGAAAATAAAGTAAAAAAACAATTCTATAAACACAAAAGCCAACACACAACAAAATTACATCGATAAATTTGACCTACTTTGAGAACTGAATGTCCAGCTGACAGCAACCATCATAAATATTGCGTCCCTGGAAATTTCCAAAAGTTCAATAATCATTCAGAAACAATATTAGAACTAACAAGTCAAGTACAGCATAAAAGGAAATGTAAAATAACCTGAAGTGTACTTCTTGCATTAACAGCACTCTGACGTGATTGAAACTGGATGAGAGCTTGAAAGCCTACAAAGTTTGCAAATTCATGAAAACAAAATCAGTAGAACGTACGCTAACAATACGTGCATAAATGAAATGTAACAGTTTTTTGCCATAGAAATTTGAATAACAATCCTCATATCTGATTAGAAGGCAAGGGCATGTTCATTATGTTACGTTAGGTCCTGTTAGTTTAGGATTTTATAACTATTGGGTGGCTACCAATATATATATATATATATATATATATATATATATATATATATATATATATATATATATGTGTGTGTGTGTGTGTGTTTGTGTGTGTGTATTATAAACGTCTTTATTTATTCTCCAATCATATCTTCACATAATGAAAAAAAAAAAATTAATTGTTAATTTGTCTTCATATGTATCTCGGGTAAAGTGTTTTTTTCAATGTTGATGATGATTAATGAATGAAATATCTTTTTCACTTTTTTGATTTCAGATAGATGGATTAGTCATTTTTGTATTAGGTAACAATATGTTTAGATTGTTATATTTAACTAACTTTTTTATACATGATTTTGAATATATAAATCTTGATTGTCAATTTAAATAATTCATAATGATGTTCTATATATGTGTGTGTATGTATACATACGTGTCACCGTATCCCACATTTTGGAAATTATAAGTGTTGCAATGTTTGTGTCCTTGCTTCATAGATATAAACACTCCTATATGTAGCAAACATCTCATTAACACTTATTATTTCTCTCCACCTTTTCTTCCTATCACATAATATCATCTATCATACCTATATTTCTCTCTTTAGAAGTCCATGGATGATTTTTTATTATTGTATTTTAGACAAACTAGAAAAATGAAAACAGAAGTGTAGGACACAGTTCTTTGATCTATTGGTTTCTCTCATCTCCCTCTTTCTATCCTGTGTTTTGCTCTTCTTCCCTCTTCCCCTCTTTCTTTTCTGTTTCTTTCTCTTTCAAGCTGTATCCTACATAAGTGACATCTAGAGCCTAGTTCTCCTATCACTAGACCAAAACCCAAGGGCATGGAAACACAACTACACGAAATGAAAGAACAGTTCGTTCAAATTTAACAGAGGCTTCAAAAGGTTGATACACTATTAGACATGGAGGAGGACATTTCAGATCAGCTTTATCGGCTATTGCCTGAAAGGGAGATAACACCTCCTATAAGAAAATCACGTGTTTGCGACAGCATCACACCTTGGCAGAATTTATCATGAATTTGATGCAATTCCCAGTAAACTTCCTTCATCTAAAGAATACCTTGATGCTTATATGGTTGGTCCGGTCTATAGGAAGAATACACTACACTATTCAAGCCAAGAACCATGAGAGAAGCTCGTAGCTTGGCATATATGCAACAAATCTCATTCTAACAGTAGTCTAAGAGGAGAATGTTGACCAAAAACATGATAACATGGCTCCAGGCAGTGCTAACAAAGTAGCAAGTACACAGAGATAAGAAGCCGAGTAAATTGTTAAGGGAAGCAAAGTAAGTCAGCAGTTGGGATAGCCCAGAATGAAATTTGTCCCAAAAGAAATCTTAAAAATTGTTGAAATCTTAACTGTCAAAAAAGAAGCTTCACAGCCCAGAATTTTTGTTTTTACCACCATACCAAGGAATCCATTTGGGACATCATTTATCACAAAAACAAGCATACATAATTTTTGTCATTTAACATTCATATACAGCAGCAAAACTTCCTCAACAGTGCATGTATCAGATCTACAGGTTACATGGAGCACTACTCGATATAATTAGTGATAGAGAACATGTTTTTGTGCGCAATTTTGGGGAATGAACAGAAACAACCCTCCACTTACCATTCTGTTTGCATTTCATAACCATTGAGCAATGGCTGAGCTTAAAAAGAGTTGTAGGGACCAAAATAATTAAGATTATAATGTATAAGTTAAATGTAACAATATCATCTCTTATAGGGGATTTTAAAGAATTAATGGAATTCAAATACTTATTAAGATATTCAAATATTAAGTTAATGGTGTTTTTCATCCCCCTAGAATTGACAATTTTTCGTTTTGCAACTTTCGAAACTCTCACTTTGCGTACCTGCATTTTATAAATACCCAAACTTTCAACCGTACTATGCCAAAGTTTCATCCTCAAAAAGTTGTATAAAAGAGTTTGGGTATTTACATAATGCAAGTAAAAGGTGGAAGTATCAAAAGTCAGTCATAGAAACCAAATGTCTAAAATATATTTTGTACTTTGTTAATAACACTTCTCAGATTACTTTTTTACAACTATTAAAATCTCACCTGCTATGGATAAGAAAATAGAAAAATTATTTATAGCTTTGTGAAGATTTTTGCAAGAAACATCAATTTTTCAGAAAAAAATAAAATTTGTATAAGAATATATAACAAAATATTTCTATGAATTTTTCAATAAATTTAAGGAAATAATCATAATTTTGTCAAAATTATAGCAAAATTCTGCAGACAAATTTTGCACAAAAATTACGAATGTAATAGACAAAATTTGCATTAAAAAATCTACAAGAAAAACATCAAGCTTTTTTATATATAATGAGTTTTGTTTTTTCAAAATATAGCGAGTTTGAAAAATGTAACAAAAAATGTTTTTAACATTATGGAAAGACAATTAATGAAAGAAATAGGTAACATATATATATATATATAAAGTTAATTAAATTCATCATAAGAGTTGTTGATATCAATCAAATTTTGAATATCATTATTAACATAAAATTGTCAACAAAAATAATAATAAAGAAAATTATTAAATATTACCCTTCTATTACACTCTTTCAAAGTCTAAAAATTTACAAATTAAAATTGTCTACAGTCTTTTAGTGACTTAAATTTATTATTGGTGATTGAGAAATATATAACTTAGTATTTGAAAATATTATTAGTATTGAATAAAATATCTATTTTTAATTTTAGACAAAAATAAGAATTTTGGTCCCTTATTTACATTTTAGGTTTCAGTCTTAAAAAGCTTTAATTTAGTTTCTAAAGTTTATCTATTAGACCAAATTTAATTATCCTATCTCCCTTCTAAGCTATGCCACTACCCTTGAAGCCAAGGATCCTCCATTGGGGGAGGAGTTTTTGTTATATAAATAGAAAAAAAAAAAATTGTTTTAGTTAGTCAGCTATTCTTAGCTGAGATTTTTAGCTATTGGATAGCTGCCAATAAATAAAGCATGGCTGTTGTATTTTTGACAGACTGGAATGCTAATACAAGTGGAGTGAACAGTTCCTTGGTTTAATCCTTCTATTACTCTCATCTCTCTATATCCTTTCCTTCCAGATCTTCTTCCACTCTTTCTATTTTTTTTTCTCTTTCCCACCTTAGTCCTATCACATTATGTGTTGAAAATTAAGAAACACTCTTATAAGAAACCAATAGGTATGGAAATAGATATTGAATTTTATTCTCTGTAACCAGCAACAAAATGCCAAAGTACACAAGACACTAATAACAGTTAATAGAGGAAACACAGCTCTCTCTACAAGATACCGAGAGCTTGGTCTCTCCCTTTCTCAATTTTCTCTACTGTCTATTATCCTTTTCTCCTCCTACCCTCCCTGTTTCTGCTCTAGCTAATAACTTTCTCATAGGAGTTATGCATGTCCCCTAATAAACATCAGAACTGCAAATAACAACTAAAACTGCCAATGGCTAGAAACTGCTACCAACAAACTGCTATAAAACTATCTTACTGCAGAACTTTATTTCTGGTTTTCCTCTTATAATGTTTACTTACAAGACCTCTAACACATTCCACAACACATTAAAAAACCAAAGTCTTTACAAATTCATTAAATTTAAAGAACCTTGTTCTACTATTGTCCCATTTACTTACACACAATAACAACAAAATGAAAAAACCAAAGCCTTTACAAATTCATTAAATTTAAAGAACCTTGTTCTACTTTTGTTCCATTTACTTACACACAATAACAACAAAGATTTATCCTATAATGGGGGTTGGTTACATAGATCAATAGAAGACAATATTGGGCACTTTACAAAAAATTCATAAAAATATTTTTCTATTTACACACACACACACATATTCAAAACAAACTATTACTATATCCTCAATTTAGCTAGTTAATGTCCAGATATAAAAAAGTTAACAGGGAAGGAAAGAAGAGAAGGGAGAAATCTAAAAATCTGACCAGCTGACTTCTGAAATGTTACAATCTTTTCCACAGTTCCATGGGGTGAAAATACTTGAAACAGCACATCCACTGTTATAGGATACAGCATGTGATGAACTGTAACTAAGAGAATTCGATTTGGCTGTGCATCCAGAGAGTTCCCAACAGCATGACAGCATAGAGAAAGAGAAGAGATAGAGAAAGGAGAATAAATAGAGGAAGTACATGTTAAAGAGAAAGAGGAAAATACAGGCCATAACAATTTAACACTGATCCCACTGAAATGGGACAGTCTAGCATACAAAGACATTGGGGGGAGGGGTGGTGGGGTGGTCAAGGTATATCATACAAAAATAAAAATTCCAGAAAAAATGTCATCATTCCAATCTGTTTTTTTAAAAAAAAAAAATAGACCAGGTAGAGCATCTAGTTTTTTAAATAAAAAATACAAACAAAAATAAAACACCAACCTCGTCTCCTCGTCCTTGACTTTGATCCATTGTTGTCAGTTCTTGATGTGAGGAAAACTGAACATAAACATTCCTCCCTCTAGAACAAAACAAAAGGATTATGTTAACCTTATTATCAAAGGGAATATACTAATACAAAACCAAAAATCTAATTATTAAACTAGAGTCAATGCAATCATGTACATCATCGAAAGACAAAAATATAAACAATCCATTTGTACCTTATACTTGGCTGGATATTTGCATAAAACTGTAAAGCATTAACTGCAGAAGGAACATCTTGCATTTGGAGAAGAGCCTACAAATATGAAATGAGCCTACAGAAGGAACATTTTTGCACAAGTACAAAAAATAATGAAATGAAACAACTTTAAGTTTCTAAACTATCAGTTTCGTTTAGAGGAATGAAAAAGAAAACCTGATTTTTTGCACGCAACATAACAAGCTTAGTTATGACTCCAAAAGGCTGAAACAGCTGGAGTAAATCATTCTGTAATCAAAGGAGAAAGGATTACTAATTTCAGAAAGTAAAAACTCTACTTTACTTGTAAAGGAAGCATGATCATTCTCTGCTCAGACAAGAAAATATATGTCTTGCAGCTTATATGATATATCATGTGCACGCACAAGTGTTTATTACAGCTTACAAAAAGGGTGAAATCAATAACTAAACATCTAAAATGAAAAATGTACAAACATTTTATGAGAAGTTTCAAAAATTTAGATATTCCCGAGTAAGCCGATTTGATTTCCTTTTCACTACTATCATTGTTTTCTAAAACAATTCTCACTACTTACCAATCAATTTCTCATACAAATCCAATTAAATTTTGAAAACTAAAGAATGAAACAGTTAGGAGATTTGTCTAAGCAACATTGTTTAGTTGCATTTTGAAAATTAAAAAAGAACTTTTGAATATAGAAATCAAATACACCCTTGGTTACCTTACCAGTCTCTTTTCAAACACCTTTTTGGTAATTATATTGTTCTCATCACATCAAAGTAAAGCTAAAGATACGTTTGCTAGGCGAGGAAAACAATAAGGTGAATGGAAATGTGACAAATGAAATGGATTTTAGGAGTTATGTTTGACAGAATAGAAAATAAACAGCAAAGAGAAAAATAGAAAAAAACCAAAAATCTATAAATAATCAGTTTTCTTTTTTATAAAGTCTTCCACTGTTCATTTCTACTCATTGCAGGCTTGTGAAGAACTAAAATTTGAGGTATCCATGACTCTTTATTTTTTTTCTATCCTATGTCACTCTACCAAACACAACCCACAACTTATTACATCTCCTGTGTTTCCTCTCCCTCCTTCCTATTTCTCCTCTATTTCACTGCTACCAAATACGCTGTAAAGAAATTATTGACATAGCTTAATTTAGCATTGACATGATCATGATACCAAAACAAATAAGTGCAAACCAACCATAGAAACATCCAACAAGAAAGAGAAAGTAAAAGTACTTCTGATATTTCCTGCCCCACGTTTCGAACGTGAACGACCTTGGAAGGTTCAGTCATTGTAAATTAACCTGCAACAACCAGAAAATACATATAATGATGACGATGTTGATGAATCACTTCAACTGTTTCTTTTCACTTGTTCAGTTTATGAATAGCATAAAAAAAACAGTATCTTTCTAGTTTCAGTCAAGCTAAATACAACAGACAAGGAACTGGAGTAAAAGCTCACAGTTGGTATGCTCCAAAATCCACACTCTAAAACTGAAGAATAAGTACAGTAACCCCTCAAAAAGGCTTAAAGGCTTCCACCATTCCGATTATCGAAGACCCAATGACTAAAGACCGATCGATGTCAATAAATCATAATGCAAAAAATGGTGGGGCTTCACACACGAAGCACCAATCAGGAAAGGAGAAACGTAAAACACGAATTTTAATCTGGCACTCAATCAAACTGGAATGGAAGTCGCATATCCAAGTGGAGACCTAAATCTAGTGCACAGAACAAAAGGCAGTGAAGAAAAACTCAAAGAAGAAAGGGGTATGTTAAAATTCCAGCCCAGGACCCTAAAGTTGCAGCAAAGCAAACACGCAGAGAGAGGGAGAGAACTTGCCTAAAGAGGTGACACACAGATAGAGAGGGAGGATGAGAGAGAGTTAAAGAGGAGTGGCACCAATAAAATCTTGAATCTGTTACTGTTACCCTATGTTATGCTCTGCAATTTAACTCAGTTGCGGTTTTACACTAGAGAGAACCCCTACGCGTGAAGATGTGCATTTTGGTGTCAACACTGACATTCAATCAACCACTACCCAAACTTATCCTTAGTTTTTGAGTTGGCATTTCGTGCTTATCTGGCCTATCCAACCTAAATACTATTATTCATTTCATATAATCCGCTAGTGATTCATAAGTTTATAATAAAAATCAGTTTATAATAAAAACCAGCACACTTGTTTGCTTCCCAGTGAAAAAAATCTCACCTATTGTCAAAAAAGAAAAAACCATAACGCAATATTACAATATTATTACTGCTTTAATATTATTTTGCATATCATCAATATTACAATATTATTACTGCTTTAATATTATTTTGCATATCATCATTTAATATTATTTTGCATATCATCATTGACAACTACTTTATTTTAAATGAAGGATTTTATATGAAGATTGTTTGAAACCAAGTTTCAAAACATTTATCCAATTACACACAAATATTAATCTATACAAATTACAAAAAGACACAAATATTAATCTATACAAATTACAAAAAGAAATGTTATCTTAAATAATACATAAGTTTAATGGTAACCACACATTCCAGAAAGTTAAATTATATATGTCATTTATAGGGCAATGGAACTGTGTCCTTCAAAATCATGGCTAATTTAAGCGATACCAATAATTACTGCAGTTATTCAGTGCGTGACCAAGTCACCAACGCAAGAACAAAATTATAACATACTTCAAAGAAATCTAACCCACTATTTACAAATTGTTATAAAACTAATAACTTCGAATTCTTTGGGTTCAAACAATTTAAATACCAATAACTAAATTCTAGTACTTCGTGGTTTTTGTCAAAGGAATACTAAAGTTCACGATGAAAATTAACAATTAAATAATCCTTCAAGTACATAGTCGTCAATGCAAATGTTGATAAAACATTCAGAAAACCCTCCACAGTATCAAATATCGAAAACAGCTAGCCTGTCCCTAATGAATTAAGTTTCAGCAAAAATCAAAAATAAATTTGCAGACCAATTAAACCGGACATTATATAAATAAAATCATAAACAAAATTTGAAATGTTTTCAATCGATAATTCTCCTTTGAAACAAAGTTTAGCGAAATTTTGAAGGAAAAAAAACTCACTACCAAAGGTTCCATAATGCCAAAAAGGAAAGACTACAAATATTAAAAGGATCGATGGAAACCAAATAGCATTCTAAGTTACGTTCCAGCAATTCCATCCCATTATCATAATTATGCTTTGAGGCGTCCAAAGAACTTCTGCTTCTCCTGTGTGGTCTGGAAGCGACCGTGTCCAAACTTTGAAGAGGTATCGATAAACTTGAGTTTGATCTCCTCAAGGGCAACACGAGAAGTCTGCTTAAGCAGGGATTGGCGCAATGTAAGAACCCTTTTCTTGGGTCCAACACAGCAACCTTTCACCATGATAAAATCATTCTTCACAATACCATAGTGAGGGAAACCACCCATTGGGGTAATGTCTTTCTCGGTCCTGAATCCAAAAAAAACATGAAGGGTTAGTTCTTGCAACAACAATACCCAATAATTTATTGCACGTAACATAATCAAAGAACACTCACCTATCAAACTCAGTAAGAGCAGAATGAGACTCATCGCCAGCTTTGCCGAGCTTGTAAACCTTTTTGTTCAACTCAGTTCTGTGGTGGTATCCATTCTGACCAGCCCTGGCAACAGTGAATGAAACTCTGGCAGGGTGCCAGGCACCAATACACGCCACCTTCCTCAAACCCCTGTGAGTCTTACGGGGAAGACGTGTAACACCCCAACGAGTTACAACACCCTCATAACCCTTACCCTTTGTCACTCCTATGACGTCAATCATCTCATCTTTCTGGAACACAGCATCAATGGGGACCTGTTTCTCAAAGAAACTGTACGCAAAGTCCACCTTCTGTGCAATAGACCCACCATTGATCTGAATTTCCATAACATGGGCTTTCTTTTGCTTCAACCCTTTCATCTTCCTGATCTGTAAGATTAAAAGCAGCAAACTAATCTTAGAATTATATCTCAATAAATAACTGTCAAAAATGGAAATGACACTGAATTTGGATTTTCACAAACGGAACACATAGGTAGAAACCAGCATTAAAATTCTACAACATTATAAAATAATGGCCAAAAACAGATAAATAATAAAAAATTAGAATAGCTAGCACAACAACCCAGAAGAAATGAGTGAAACAGTTGGGAGTCAGAAATCTCGTGTGGAAAGTGCCGCTCATAGCACCAAATTCTACGGTGCTGCGTTAGCACATGAATTTCATCATTCTCATCAGGCAAGAAAATAAATATACATGAAAATGGGGTAAATGGTCGAAATGATGATAATGCCAGACTTTCGTACATACAACCACCACAATTTAAAATGAAAAAGATAAAAAAGAAAAATATGTAATTCCATTAATATGTGAGCACCTGGGTGTGAGCCAAAACACGAATCACAGTGGCATACTTCTTCAGTTTCTCCAGCTGAGTCTCAATGCTTTTCTTTCCCTCGTCAGTTTCATACTGCTTTGAGTACTTGGTGAAAGCCTTCTTCTTGGACTTGCACCAGTTCTTATAGAACCTACGTTTCAGTTCCTCGCTCAGGTGCTGAGCCCACACAGTGTTCAATGTTCGAAGACCACGGGGAGTTTTCACGTAACCCACAACACCAACGACAACCAACGGAGGGGTCTCAATAATTGTAACAGCCTCACAGGTTTCTTTCTTGTGAAGCTCTGATATAAAAGCATATATACAATTAAATGAATACAGGTTCCACAACAACATCTAACAGAAAGTTAAATAAGGCAATTCTAATAAACGATAAAAACGTACGAGTGAAAAAATAAGCTCAAATTTATTTTGCAAAACATTGAAAACTCAAATTTAAATGCGGTGATAATGTAAAAAAATAAATTGTTAATTTCGCATTACTAGCCATCTCATTCTCAGTATCATTAATCCACATTGATAATTAGCAAGAAATCTATCTCCAAAATCAGCATTCTGATAGATTAAATAAATTATTTACATACTTTTAAACCTGTAAACAACTGAAGACAAAGCAGACCAGGTATCCGAGTAAAAAACATGATGGACAAGATTCTTATGTTCATTAACCTAAATTAATTAAAAAAACAAAAGATGCAGAGGATGGAACTCACTTGATCCTGGCTTCTCGACCTCTCGAACAATGTGGGTCATACCAGCCTTGTAACCCAAGAATGCAGTAAACTTGGGTGGCTTGGATGGATCATCCTTGGGGAATGCCTTCACTGCAAAGGCAAAATTAAAGGATATCAAGATTATGGGTAACATAACCTATAGAAAAAGGCACCTTTCATCAAAAAACATAAAAAAAAATTACAATCCAGAACCACAAAAAATCTGTTAGAGTAAAGCAAAACAACATTATGAGTCTACAAAAATATTAACAAGTGATGTAGAGGGAAAACATCATTGGATCTCATAAGCAAAACAATATTTCGCATACAAGTGTCCTTGTGTAACTACGGAAATTCACAAGTGCAATCGATGATTAAAAAAAACAGGCAAAACATACACTTAAAGGATAAGGAATAATTAAAACAAAAGAAAAATAAACCTTTTCCCCTGTGACGAGCAGCACGCTTCCTGGGGAGAAATCCCAGAGACCCGTGCCTTGGGTGCTCGAACTTCCTGTGAGACATCCTACATAAGAAAACGCATACAAAAACCGTGAGTAACTTATTAAACGAGAATGAGAGCATAAAATAGGAGATAACTTGAACACAAAAGCTAAGGAAACAAAATGGTTCTGGCAACTGCGTTCGGATTCGGAAATGTACATAGACCACACTGGATTAAAGAGCACATTTTTTTGCTACGAATTAACATGAAAGAAATCAAAGAAGAATGCAAAAAATTGATAAGGAAATCGAGAAACTCAATCGATAGAGAGATCGAAGAGAGGAGAACCTGAGTCTGCTCCTGCTGCTACGGCGAACAAGTCCCGAGTAGAGAGGCACTGAACTAAAACCCTACTTCCTTTGTGCCTTTTATAGCACTAGGCCTTATGGGTTAGGGTTTGGGCCAATTGAATGGGCTTCCCGCTGTAGTGTGAGCCCATTAGTCATTATGTTAGCGGAATATGGACCACATTGTCGGAAGAAGTGCACTTAAACTCATTTGAAAATAGACAGTAGGAATACCCCAAACTCTTCAATTGGTATTTGTAGTTGGGGTATCTTTTAAAAATTTAATATATCTTTAGTGCCTAACTTTATATATTTTAGTAATTGTAAAAATTATTTATTATTATTAATATGATTAATATAATAAAAGATCTTTTAAATTAAATTAATTAATTGTTTTAAGTACATAATTCATAAGCAATATAACTTTAATACTAAAATAAATAATAATAATAATAACAACAACAACTAAAAAACACTAAAAAGTGTCAAAGATTTAAAAATAACAAAAAACTAAAATAAGACGAGATAAAACATATTTAAGTTATATATTTTTTGTTTTAAGTTGGGTAAAAGTGTACTATTATTTTAAGTTGTTTTTTCGTTTTTCTCTTTATAAATAAGATTTGTATATTATATTGTAAGAAGTATTTTATTATTATTATTATTTAATATTGTAAGGTCAAAATTAATATATAGAAAATAAATTATAAGTTCTGAGTAAGATATAATTATTTTAAATAAAATATAGTATACTTTTTAATATAATTAAAAATAGTAACATATATATATATATATATATATATATATATATATATATAATTGTCTTATTTGTGTAAAGACTTGCTTTGTAATTAAATAAGTGTGTGGGATAACTAACAAATAATAACTGAATTTAATATATGTTTAAAATTTATTTTATTTGAGATATTCGTATAGTATATGTGAGTTGTTTTTATATTTAAATCGAGCATTACAGTAGTAATTTATGTTGAGCTTAATGAATGAGAGATGTTGATAAAAATCACCCTCTCTTGTTCATTAAAAAAATTGCAATTTCTCCTTTCTCTTTCCATTTTCATTCAAGCTTTCGTCCTCCCTCTTTTTAACTTAAACCCTTCATAAAACTAAAGCATCTTCTCCCTGTTTGACACATTAATAACAAGTTAGGGTGACACTTTCTTAGATTAATTACATGTTCTAAATATCTTTTTGCTTTTTATTACTAGGTTTTCATAGAAATTTATAAATTTCATAGAACTTAGATATTTAAAAAAAAATTTGTTATTTGATATTTTTTTTACTTGAGTGGAATTCTAATTCATATTTCTTTGTTTAGTTGAATTTTTAATTTTTTTTATTTAATGAGATAGGTGGATTTTAATAAAGATATTGGAAGTATAAAAATAAAAGAGTAATTGAAACTTGAAGAAAAATTTAATCTTTACTGAACAATAAATCATGGAGAGATACATAGAGAAATTGATGGAAACACAATCACTAATAGAAAAAGAGCATTTAACAGCAGTTCTGGAGGGCCTATAAAATCGGTTTTGCAACTGTTATCGATTTATCCGTCGTAGAAAGTATGTGATATACGACGCCGATTGTCTAACCGTCGTCGTACATATGATATATCAAGGCGATTTGTAAAAAAATACAGTAAAAAAATTCTTCAGCATTTGACAAATTGACACTTTTATAATATAAAAAGGACTTATTAAGAGGGTTGTAGGGTTGAAACCGCCTTAATAATTTATCTTTTGATATATAATTTGAATTATAATTTGACTAAAATAACTATGTTCTTAGATTGTAATAGATATTGTTTTCTAGAAATGAATTAGAAATGAATTAGGGTATGAGAAAAATATTTTATGTTATGTATTTTGATTATTGTTTTTTTTAATATGTGTATATCTTACGAAAATAAAATGAAATTATTTAAATATAAATATTTATTGTTTTTAAACATGTAATCAATATCTATAATTTTTTTTATCCAATCTTTACTACCACGTCGTATTATTTATAAAATTTATTTATTTTGTGTGTTATTTAGTATTCGTTTTTATTTTTTTATTATCTTACTATACTACAACAAAATTCGTATTTTGATAAATATGACCCTGGCATATAATAATATTTACACTGTTTAAAATAATTATTTATTTTAATTTTATAAATCATGCAATCTTGCATATTTAAACATTTTACAAAAAAAAATTACTCTATGTTAAAATTACTATTGTGCTTGTTTAACTTAATTATGTAATCCTACAATTAAGTCCACTTATTATATTTAAATATTTTTATTATTATTATCTCTCCTTTTATCCACAATTTTTTCAAGCAAGGCTCTTAATTTCGAATTAAGGTTGGAGTCGTGATATCTATTTAAGTTGGGTTCTTTAAGAATATGTTGGCTTGGTTCCATTCATTGGTTATGGGCCTGTGTATTGGAAAAAAATATTAGCAACAAAATAAAATAATCTTCAATGAGCTTTACATTTTAAAATAATAATGTCATTATTTAAAAAAAAAATTGCTTCTATTCCCATTTTTTTTACTCCATCTATTGTTATTATATGTGAAGTGTGTGCCCGGACAAGTTTCAATCCCAATTTATTAAATAAAAAATGCGTCTTATGAAACAAGATCATTACACTATACCAAGCTAATATAAAAATAAAGTGATATAAATTATAATATATGTTTTAAAAAACACTAGATAATTTTATTAGTACAGAATTGATAGCAAAAGTACAAGTTGTGTATCACTCAATTAATATAAATATCAATATTAAATAACTATTTGTTTTTTTAACAACAAAAAATAAAATTAATAAAAGCTATTAAGGGGTGTTCCAATCTTAATACAAAAATAAATCTCTATCCTAGATCCAAATTTTACACACACAAATACACAATTAGAGTGAAAAACCTAAATGCATGCAATGATATGACATACAAACAAAGATTCTATCCACCCTTGTCAAAAACACACTACAACAAGAACACACCATAAACTATATAGATATAAGTAAAAAAAAAAAAAAAGTAAGAGTGTCAAAACAGCTAGCTACTCCTAAAGTATCTAAATTCTTTTGATCTTCCAAAGACATATGAATCTTACACCTCCTCCAAACGGATGACCTCGCAAATTCCTGAAGATGTAATCTGCTCCTTCTCCAAACAAAAATCCCTTGTCGGGTCTTCTATTACACACCACACACCAGATAACCTGCACAAATAAAAATACCAATATCCTTCTTATTGATGGTCTACTAACTATATCTATGATCCTTCATATGTACCTTCACAACCAACGTTCTACTAAATATGTTTTAATAACTCAAATGGGTTTATGAACTATTTTGAAAGTGACCATTGCACTTTAATTTCACTAAACTTAGCCCAGGTCCAAGCATTCATTTGTGCTAGTGCAAAGATCTTTACCTAGTCAACCTTCCCATTATTAAAAATCAACACATTTCTATAGTTCTAGATTTACTTTGCTAGTGTCAATTACATTCCTTTCCAAACATTATTGACTTTAATACTGAAAAAACTTAAGGAAATCTCACAAAAATGACTATCAACTTCAATGCTTCTCACCGTGAAATTCCTAACCAGTTATCACACTTTACCCACAATCGTTGTGTCACCTCACAAGTAATTAACAAATGTTGAATAGTTTCAACCTCCTTAGTGCTTAACGGACAAAGATTTGACCTCATCCCCACACCTCTCCTCTCAAGACTGACTCTAGATGGAAGCCTATCTAATAAGGTTCTCAATCCAAAAATCTTAGATGTCCCTGACACCTTCAAATTTCATAAATATCTAAAACACTTCTTACATTGATCATGATGATCATCCCTCAAAGCTCTATATCTTAATTGAATAATGTATCTGACTTCCTTCTCCCCTTGCCAATAACATATATCATAAATATTTCTACTCCACTTAACAGACACAACAATATTCACTAATTGCACTTTGAGACATAAAAATAACTTTTTGTGAAGACCTAAAATAAAGGATTGTTTTGTCTTATACTGGCATCAACCCTAAATGTCATTTGTTGAAAAATTGTTTGATGACAGTTTAACAAACTTAAGGTTTTTAATTACAAAAACTATTTTAAAAATCTAATAATCTTTAAAACTAAATTAAAAGGAACTTAAACGTATAAGGGAATGGTGATTCATTTTTTTTATCAGTGTGCATGATAATGGTGACCTTATAATCAAATCACATCCAAATATTTTGCTATAATAAATTTCACGAGACAGCTATTTTGCTATAGAATCGCTTTTTCACAAGATAAGCTCCACTCCAAATACTTTCCAGAAAGAAAATAAATAAAGTTCATCCATTTAGATACAGAAAGCTCAGATGATGATGATTGGCAAGAAGTTTGTTTCCACACAAATTTGGTTATAGCATCTTGCACGCCATGCACTTTATTTTCTAGGAATCACTCAGTGTATGAAAGCCCTAGAATTCAATAAATCAACTATTTGATCACTGGACAGTGACAGATTCCAGAAAGTATGGCTAATGATTTCTTAACTACTAATCTTTGTGTACTTTCCATTGTTTGTTGAATACCATTTTGTCAAGTATTCAAAGACAACAAAAAATAACCTCATAGAAATGGACTAAAATAAATCTCTTCCTTTCCCTTCTCCATTTCACTTTAACCATACACTTTAATGAGCAGTAATAGGAGTAGCATTAAAAAGAATTAACTATGCAGGGAAATGCGTGTTTGGTTGGTTGCACACTTCTACATGTGTATACCAAAATTTTCATGTCAAAAAATTGAATTGCAGAAGCTAAATCATGTTGCTTCTGAATTGACGCGGATCATCTCTCATTAAATGTTAAAACAAACATACTATAAGAACAAAACCACCACATATCCCATTTTCTCTAATTGGATTTCAAACAAATGCAATTATTTACTATTACAAAAATCAGAAACTTTGTTCAGAAGGAAATTGTAAATTACAACCACCTCACTGATCGCCAATTCAATCTTCTAAAACCCACATAATGCACACTTACAACAAAGAATAATGCTCTAAAAACAAATATTTTATGTGTCAGATCACAGCCACCTGTATCTACATACACCCCTCTAAAAATTGCCCTTTTGGGTAGCAATGGCTATCATCAATAGACTATACTGCATATGCAATGTCGAGTTTGACCAAAAATTTGTGCATATTGCAGTCATTTTCTGTATAAAAATATATCTAACCATGTAAGAGTAGCATTTCCTAGTCACAATTCAACCTACAAAGTTCCAACACAATGTCATCTTTTGACAAAAATGGGTTGATCCTCACCCATAGAAGTGAGAAGATTGAAGCCAGAAGAATAGACCAGACCAAAATGATGGTGGGAACACCTTCCTGTTTTCCCATGACTCCCTTGAGGAAGGGGTAAAGATGGACAATGACCCAAAGAGCAAAAAATAGTTTGCCAAATAGAGGACCCCATGAATCATAACCATTGTTTATTGCATCTGAAACACCTACAATAACTCCAACTATGTTAATGATGAGCAAGGTCAAAGGAGGGATCAACAGTGATGTCCACTTGAAGAGGTAGAGTTCAGCAAAGTCTCCATCATCTGCAGCTTTGGATGTGACTGTGAAGTTTGTGTTAACTCCTGCCAGAACCTTCAGCAAACCCTGAAAGAGAGCGAAGAGGTGTGAGGAGGCACCACCAATGACCCAGAACTGCTCATTCCTCCACCAATCATGTATGCCAACACCTCCCCACTGCATTTCAAGGATGCCTGTTGCAGCTATGGAGATGAAGAGTGCCATAAAAATGATGCTGGCGTAGTTGCTAATCTGGTAACAAGAGAATGAAGCATCAGCTAAAAGCACGATAGGTGTATCACAAACATCCTATCTATATGTATGGATTGCTAGAATATAAAATTGCTCTTAATCAAAAGACTATGTCTAAATATCTAACAATTGGTCAAATAGCAGGAAATGTAATGGAGTGAAGTGAATTGAATGTAATTAAGGAAACTAGTCCGAAACATAGGAAGACGAAACAAAATTGAGACACGAGGAAGATTTACTTAAGAAAATGATACCACCTTCAAACCAAAACCTTTAAAACATTGGATTTGTGAGTCTTTTCTAATATGTTACTCAACTTTTTTATTTCTATTTAATATGGGACTAGACTCACACGAATTCCTAACAAAATCAACATTCACTTTGTGACATCAATCCAGAGTTGATATGATCCTACCTCAGGGACTATGAACTTTCCAGTGAGTAGACAGACTGCTGGCAGGGTGCAGTATGCAATTAAGGGAAGTGATGTTAAAGGATAAACTACTGAGTTTATATAAGAAAAGCGCTCCAGCCATTTCAAGCCACAACCATAGCCATACCATATAGGACAGTGCCTACTCAACAGGATCTCCACAGATCCAAGTGCCCAACGGAGAACTTGATGCAGACGATCTGAAAGATTTATGGGAGCTGAGCCCTTAAAAGCAGGCCTTTTAGGCATGCAGTACACGGACCGCCAACCGTGACAGTGCATCTTGAAACCTGTTAATATATCTTCTGTAACAGAACCATATATCCATCCAACCTGAAAGACAAGTGTAATTTAGTACAGTTACACACATATGATATAATAAACTCCAGCTGAAGAGCCAAGAGATGTACCATACCTCTTTTCCCCACTCTGTCTTATCTTCATAACCACAACTGATGACATGAATGGCTTCTTTCACGAGTGATGCAGATGTTGCTCCTTTTGGAATGCCCCCATCTTCCATAAGCGTTGAAGCTATGAAAACAGGTGATTGCCCAAATTTTTTCTCAAATTTTAGTTGTGACATTAACCACGACTTCTCACTGTCAATTCCTGTGATTGGGATTTCAAGAGGACTAGTTAGTATTTCAGAATATTTTTGTAATACTTCCAAATCAAAGGCAATGCTAATTTGAGGAATCTTGTACCTTCAATTCCCTCTTCAATATTTTCTAGTGCATGTATTTGCTTTGTAGCATCCTTCTTTTTTATCTTCTTTCCTGGACCTGACTTCACTTTCCTATTTTTGTTTCTAGATCCACAACACAGACAGCACCATTTGGGCCAACAGTTACAAGTCTTCCTTGGTGGTTTCTTCTTAGCAGGGGCATCATATCCATAGAGTGCCTGCCTTCTAAAGACACACCCAGTTCCTACATATATTGGTCCTTGGATGCCATCTAAACCTTTCATGTTTATCTATAAAATATAGAGTCAAACATAGATTAGCCTTTCCTTCAAAGCACAGTAAAGTAAATGTAACATAAATCCCCTACAATTTGTTACTTACATCAAAGAACACAACATTGCGATTTGAGTATCTATCATGACGATCAATCCCATCAAATCTTTGAGGAAATTGTACATAGCATATTTTTTTCCCTGATGTAGGATCCATCATGAAGCACATGGCTTCACGAAGTGCTTTGCTGTTGTTTATGTAGTGATCACAATCGACATTGAGTAGGTACGGAGCATTTGAAATGACTGCTGAGACTCGCACCTAGACAATTAATCAACCAAACACGCATAAAAAACTTGGTCAGGAAAATGAAAGGCGCAAGAAATATTAAAAGTTTATGTCGCAAGAGGGAAGGGACTATACCAAGGCATTCATAGCACCAGCTTTTTTGTGGTGTTCAAATCCTGGTCTTTTCTCACGAGATACATAGACAAGACGAGGTAACTCATTCCCTTGAATATCACGAAGACCATTTTGACCAAGGAAAACCTGTGTAAAAGCCTCAGAGTTGAATTTAAACTTATAAAAAGTGGCACAACATTTTCACCAACGTAGAACTCAGACCAAAATAGTACTCACTTGAATCATTCCAGGATGATCCCTGACACTGTTTCCAGGCCACGGAGTCCCATCCTGCATTGTCCAGCCATCCTCAGGAACCTTCTGTGCCATTGCAACCAATGCATTGATACGCACTTTGAACTCTTCATACTCCCTCTGCCACCAACATTGAAAACATCAAATACAATATATCATTCGCTTTGAGAAGGCGCTACAAGGTAAAACAAAACCATAATGAGAAGTGGTTCAAAGTTCAAACCTTAATAGCGCGACGCTCCTTGATGAATATTGCATCCACTTTGTCTTTCAGATAGTCAACCTTCTGAGCAAAATACCATTCAGGAGCCCGAGGTTCAATGCTGAACTTCTTACAAAACGGAACCCACTTTCTTGCGAATTCAGAAGTCTCTGAAAGGGCTTCAAATGTAAGCATAGCGGCACCATCATCTGAGACATAACATGCAACTTTCTCCACTGGATAATCTACAGCAAGGATGGATAGAACTGTATTTGCAGTTATAAGGGGAGGTTCTTTCATAGGATCAACTGTACTAACAAAAACGTCTATATCAGCTAATTCAGACGGCTTTCCTTCTTTCTCGTACCTGGTAAGTTGTGCAAAGAATTAGCTATGGACTAATAAAGCACAAAATTTAAGCACACAGAAGAAGTATACCTCAATGACAAACGATCCAGGTATGTTTCTCGCTCAATTGGGCACCATTTGGGAAATTGGTCCAAAACCCATGACACGGCAAACCAGATTTCACATATTACTGATGTCAGCCACAATGCATATGCATCATTGACCGGGTGGAGAATTCTATAATGAAAAAATAGGCCAAGAACAACAATCCGGAGTACTATTATAATTCGATATGGACTGATCTTGCTTGGACTAATTGGCAACTTCCTCCACAGTGGCTGCCTGCCTTCATCCATTCTGTTAACAGTTTCAAATAAAACATTCTTAAACCAAACACAAGGAAAGGATGTAATAGTAATTGATGTATATTTAGTTCCAGTATTAAGTAATCTTAAAGATGTAAGCTCATGAAGTGAAAAAACAAAAAGAATCATTTTATCCTGTAGCTTAGCAATGATAAATAATAGCACACCTACTTTGGCAAATCAGGGTCATCAAGCTCATCACCATTTTTCCCACCATCGTTACCCCCTTCATGCTTAACAACCTCAATTTTTTCATTCTGTCTTTTCTTCCACTCCTCTATTCGTTCCTTCCATGCCACACTTCCATATCCATAAACCGCTAAATCTTTTTTAGGATCCATAGGTCTGGGTTGAACTGCATTACCACCAGCCTTAATTGTAAAAACACACAAAAAGGGATATAGAAAACTATGTTGAACATAAAACAGATTATAGTAAGGCACATGACACAAACCATTGTACACAAGCAAGCCAAAACAAAATAAAAACAACTTACCTGGCACAGATGAATCAGGAAAAGGCATAGGATGAACCCGTTTCCCGCGAGACATGAATGGGGGAATAATTAGAGCATGTTTATCAGCAGAAATCCCAATATCCTTAATTGACAAAAATTTCATACTTAGACAACAAGGACCCAGAAATGTCATAACTTATAACCATAACCAATGAACAACCAAGAGATTTGAAAAATCAATTAACCTCGTGATGATATGTCAGAAGAGGAATATCAGCAGCCACAGAAGATGCATCAAACTCTGATGGTGTGGTGATCCCTGGAGCATTCATTTGTGAACCATGGCCAGCGCTGTGGTGAGCAGAGAGCATGGCCTCAACGTGACCATGTCTGATATTGCTTCCAATGTCAAACTCATTTTCCAAATCATCAATGTCCTCTTCTTCCTCATCACCCTCAACTCTAGGACTACCTGATGTTTGTTCCCATTGTTACTAAAATCAATGTTAACAGAGAGATGAAAGTAAAAATTGATTGAAGCCTCACCCTTTAGGCGCTTGTATCTGGTTTTGCACTGAGGGCAAGCTTGGTTCCCCTCTCTTCTTTCATACTCATAGCAAGGTCTACACACCGGGAATGCACATTCATTACATGCAACAAACAGTTCACCATCCACAGTAATCTCTATCTCATCCCCGCAGATCTGGCAAATTTGCCCGCTCAATTCTGTGACAGCGTTCACCTGCAAATGATGTGCAATGTTAACCTCTAGCTAGATCCCAAAAATTAGATAACTAGGTACTAACAGAAGATGGAAGGTGCACGGGATTTTCATTGCAGAAGATATGTAGCACCAAAATGGAAAGGCTTCACACAGTTAATTATCAGCTCTGAAATTGTGAAAAAAGTAGAAGACCATGCAAAGAGAAAAGAAAAAAAGGACCCTCAGATACCGAATTGGTTGAAACAGTTAGTTTTTCCTAGTTCTTTCACCATGAAGCTGGAGGAAAACTAAAAAGCAAATGGAAGATTCTCGGAATGTCAATACACTTATCGCAGCTTGAAACTCTAAATGGGAATAGTAGAAAACATAAGAAACTACTTCCACCTAAACAACCGAGAACTCATTGAAATACAAAATGTCACGAGACTAAAATGAAGTGCTTAAGTGTGAAGCACTATGTAGTTTTCATTCTTATTTTATTTTTTTTCAAATTCTTCAAGGGGCTTTGAGACATGAGCTATAGAGCAAAGACAAAAGCAGAGAAAGTAACAGATTTTGAAGGCTATGAAGCTGCCCAGAAGAAAAGGCCACACTCCCTCACCCTTGCAGTTTCATCGGCATTGATGAGAATAAACTCATTCCGGTTATGTGACCCTGCAACAAGTCTCCCCTTGGTATCCATTGAAAGCAACACTCACCACCACCTCCACCTGAATCTTCAAATAACACAAATTCACATTGAAACACAAAAGCACCTCACACTCTCAGGTCCCATCACACTCAGAAGAAACAGCGATCCCCACATATAGTACACAATCAATGACAGAGAAGGAGGCAAAAACAGAAATTTAAAAGCATGGGGTTGTTGGAGAATGGAGAGTGATTAAATGCAACAGGCTAATTAAGAAAGCGAGTTCCTTTGGTGGGTATAATGAATGAAGGAAGCCCCAGTGAATGATTCTTTTCTTGAGAAACTGAACTTGGCATGGGGTCTGGCTGTAAAAAAAAAAAAAAAAAAA
>Ga0209700_102587_pt1 | contig 36243 bp, 14 predicted proteins | sample SiratroredBW_FD_187528 | JGI IMG/M metagenome (GOLD analysis project Ga0209700, IMG submission 187528) | Root nodule microbial communities of legume samples collected from California, USA - Siratro red BW (SPAdes) (version 2) | ecosystem: Host-associated > Plants > Roots > Nodule | place: USA...
AAAAAATAAAAAAAATATATAAAAATATATATATATATATATATATATATATATATATATATATATATATATATAAAATGAAAGTGATGAAATTAGATAAGTGACAATCAAATATATACCTGAATAGTAACACAAAATACGATTAATCAAGATTAACCAAACTTTCATGAAATGTATATTAAAATATATATAGTAATATGTATATTAAAATATATATAGTAATGAATCATAAAAAGTTAATAAATTTGTCTAAATTGTCTCTAATCAAAATAATTTAAGGTTCAATTCAATAATTGTTAGTATTATCTTCTTTTTGTTTTTATATGAAAAAAATAAAAAATATTTCAAATTAAATATAGTAGTTAAATCTTTATGTTGAATCCCAAATGATAAATTACTATTCACCTAATGCAATATACTACACAAATCTATCAAAATATTAAAAAATACACTTGAAATAATAACTTTCTAAAAGTTAAATAAGACAATTTATTGAGATTTTATTGAGATTGGAACAATTTCAAATTCAATACCAATATGTTCGACATTATACAAGGCATATAAATTTATAACAAATAAAATCAACAAAAACATAAACATATTTATAAAGTAACAAATAAATTTTTTTTTACATACTAATTAGAGGGTTCTAAATTTATAATTTTACAGTTGTGTGTTTTTCTTATACAAACAACACTAATATTAAGCAAAAGTAAATAAACAAAAGATTATTAATTAATTTTAGTTACTGTGATTAAACGCTCATTGGGAAGAATAAGGAATTGCATAAGTTCTGGAATGAAAAAATCACTTTTCTTAATCTATCTTATAGCAATGTTTCTCATTTTCTAATATCTTTTTAAGTAGAATTGAAAAGTAATAACAACACGGAGTTATATCTATAATGAATTATTAAAATAATTAATCTTTGTTGTCAGAACTAATCCAAACACACTTGGCTAATTAAATGGATGGCCAATGATCTGTTAGGCCCCACACATGTCTTAACCTATACTTAATATTTAATCGTGTAAATTGAAAAGACTTAATTACTTTAATTATGTCTCTTATTGTTGGTCAAAAATACTCTTGGTGCAAGCCTAAACTTAATTGAACTAATTATTTTGATTTTTCAGACAACTATTTATCAGTAAAGAATTATTAAGTAATTCTCATAGCAAAACAGAATCTAGGTTTTTTTAGTAAATTTGAGTTGTTAAAATAATTTTTGCTTGATGGATTAGTCTAATAAAATTATAAAAAGGTTCGAATTTTTTTAACCTAAATTAAATTCAGTTATTTTTTTCTATCCGTAATTTAAAGGAGATTAAGTTGAATTAGTCAGTAAATTTATGGCGGCTCCGTTTTATAAAATATTAACTATATTCAAAAATAAAAATATTAAAAAGTATATTTTATTAAACATATACTTATGTTATAATTTATATATCAATTATTATATTTCAAAATTAAATTAGTTTTATTAATATAATTTAAATTTAATATACATACACACACTATTTTTAAATTTTTGTGTAAAATTAATTTTTACTTTTTTTGCTTGTTATCAAATTAAAATAATCTGTTAACTTGATGTAGAATGAAATCAAACTTAAAAATCACACTCTATTTAAAATACAAACACACATTTATTAATTACTCCATTCTATATCAAAGTAGTTTTTATTTCATTTGCAATCAATTGCCTTTGCAACAATATAAAGAATAGATAAATAAGAAACAAATTTGAATATTATTGTCTTGTCATTATTATAATATTTTTTAATTTTACGATCTTAATTTAGTTTCAATTATTTTAAAAACTAAATCAATGTAATATTTTATGATGGTTCTACACATGATATTTATTAATCATGTTAGGTGTTGTTTCTATAAGAAAAAATGAACTTTGACTTATTCATTATTTATGTTAAGCATTTTTCTAAGTTCAATTACCGTCAATTTGATGAAAAAAATATAAATGCAACAGAATTGAAAAACTCAATTTCATAATATGCTTAAAAAAAACTATTTAAACAAAAAGAAAGTCATTGTTCTTCGGAAAGTGTTGTACCAAATGTAGTAAGCCAGTCACACGTGACTTCTTGCTACTTTTTCACTTACTTTTTTTTAATTCTAAATTACTTGGCTTGTGATTTCTTGTTCCAAGTCAAATTTAACACTTTCACATGATCATGTGCGTACCTCTGCAACCCAAATCATAAGATGACACTGTCTTTTCATTTTCTTTGGTTAACTTTAAAAGTCAATTACACCAATACATTTGAGATTTTATGTAGTTGTATAATTTTGTATTATTTTTTAAATGTTTATTATACCTCGGAATAGTATACAGTTTTTAATTAACAGAAGTTAATGTTAATGTAATATTTTTAAATAACTTTTTTAATTCAGTGGATTGGTTGATCTTATTTTATGTTGTAAATGAGATGCAATTGATCGAGGTTATATATAGGAGAGATGATATCGACATATTAGGTTGAGTAGATATTAGAAATTTAAAACGATAAATAAAGTTAACTATACTTAACAATAACTAAATACTTCAAATCAATTTATATAATCAAAATTAATTTAAAAGGTCGCAACAATTTATATAATCATATTATAAACACTGTTCTCGCTTATTTTTATAAATAGTTTGATATTACTTAAAAAAAAATATATTTTCCAACTAACATCTAATACTTTAAATATTGATTACTTAAATGGTGGAAGTCTTTTACATATACTTCAATTCCATATATTTTCATTCCAACTGAGAAAAAAGAGATCTGACTAATAAAATTTTCTAAAAGACAGAAAACACATTCTCAATATTTATATATGATTATATATATATATAGAGATAGAGATAGATAGATAGATAGATAATTTTTACTGAAAATTCATATACAAAACTTATTCAATTTTAATTATATGGGCAAATTTGTCAAACCAACAAAATAAAATAATTCTTTATCTACATTTCTCCTAATATTTAATAATGTCATTGATAGAGATATGATACTTCTCAAATAAATAATTAGCAGTAACTCACTCTTTTACCATATATTTGCAACTGAAGAAAAAATATTATGATTTTGATTTGATAAACCATGACAGAAGAAGGTGGGTATTGCATACATAGAAACAACATCCAACAAATTCTAAGGTCATACACTGTTTTCATGTGTTGATTGAAATTGTTTTTAAGAAGATAGGTGAACTTAAAAAGGAAGACAAATGGGCAGCAAAAAGTTTGTTGACATTGCCAACCAATGTGTTATTGACATTTGACAAAACCTTTTCTTAATTGGATTGTCCTTTAACCAGATTTACCACCATTTCCATTTGATGATTGATGACCTGTTTTTTAGATCTATATGCTTTGTCCAATATCAACAAATGTTATGGATTTGAAAAAATAATTAAGTGTATAATTAAGCAATCTTTAGTGAATACACATCAAATTACTTTATGACTTTATCTGATGTATTCCTTTTAACATAAAGAGCTACATTCTTTGACCCCATTTGATTTTAGTGGTCTGAGGCATCTTTCCCAACTTCATGGTAGACCCTTCATCTTTTCTATAAAGGTTTTGGTATATTTTTACATCTCTTAGCTTTAAAATATTTTTAATTTTAGTCCATAATCAAATTATTGTCTAGGCTTTGAACAGCCTTTCTATTAATATTTTTTTGTTTATATTATTAAAAAAAGCATCCACCAATGGTGTTCCAACTAATAACTTATCACATTATACCTAAAAATCTAATAGTATGATTAGTGTAATTTGTTCTCTAAGTATTTTTAATTACACATTAACTAGTATGATGTTACTTATTGATACAAATGCATTGGAGACTAGAAGCAGGGTTTATGAGGAAATTACACACCTAACTTAGATTTTTAGACCACTTAATCACTAATTGACGGCAGAAAGTAAAAATTTAAGAAATATGAAACTCAAAATATTATTGATTAAGGAACAAAACATTGGTTAGCCAAATGGTATAGTAATTTAAGCTAATGTACCAGTCTTCAGTTAATAACTAATAACTAGCATGTCCTTCAGTTATTAACTTTCATACACAATTGATCTAATCATACTCAATACATTTAGAATGACCAACTTAATAAATTTGCATGCACTCATCTAATAAAAAATTTCCTTTACTATGCAACATAGTAATAAATTGAAAAGTGTCACTAAATGACCAAATTTATTTGCATGAAAACTTTATGCAGAAGACTCACTTACCCAATCTGTAAAAAATTAAACACACGAGTATTTAATTCAGTAGGTTTATTAGGTTTACAAAACCTACCACACTTATTGAATTTGAACCCTGTTTTCATACCCATTTTATTTTTACCAAAGTTTAATGTGTTGATTGTTGAATGGACAATAAGTTTCATCTAACTTGATGATGAGATTATTTATGAAGTTTGAGGAGAGACAAATGTGAGTACTATTGGGTGAGTTTTGGACCATGTTGCTTCTTTGAGCAGTCCAATGCTTTTTATGCAAAATTAGATAGGCAATTCCACGTCACAACAAACTAAACCTTCTATCTTACCTTTCATGTAACTTCACAATGCACAATTTTCTATTTTAAGTGCCTCAAATTTCACTCACATCCCATTTTTTTTTTCTTCATCTTTCAACACCTTCTATCTAATTATTTTTCATTTAACGTGTCTTAGACATTTATACTTAATTGGTTCTGCATCAGTGTTCTAATTAGCATTCTGCAATCAATTTTGTGTCTCAACAATTCCTAAAAACTCATTGGGAAATTCATTCATCTCACAAAACTTGCCAGCTAAAAAAAAGTGACCAAACCAGTTCAAAACCAATAAATCTTGAGATGAATTAGTGAGAGTTATTGCTTTTTTTTAATTGAATTAATGATAAACCTTTTGAGGCAAATGAAGTGAAGTTTAAGGGCCTACACATGAAACTATCGTGTAAGACATAAAATGATTTAGACAGGTTTAACTTTTATATGTATGTTGAGAACTTCAATCCTCAATTCAATATCTTAACTTTTACTCCTTTTATTTTTCACATAATCGAAGATATGTCTACGTCATATTATATAGGTAAACAAATAATCAATTATTAATTATGTTATAACATAATAACTATATAATATAATAATAATAAATAAATTCATATATTAATAAATAATAATATTAGCCCTCTTTTTTTTTCATTTTCTTTCTTTTATATACTCTTTCAAATCTACTCCCAATACACGGACACCCTATAATTCAGAAACCTGTTATCCAAAAGCATGAAAAAGATGTGAAGATAAATGGTGAATGAGAATAGATATGGAGAGAGAGAGAAGAGTGAAGAAAGAAGGAAGGAAAATCCAAAAAAGAGTCCATGTAAGCAACTAGAAGGCCAAAACTAGCAGTTACAGGAATCTTTACCTTAAAATAACGACTTTCTTTCATGCGTCTCATGTAATAAATAAACTTTTCTTTTACACACTCAAAATTTCCTTCTTTGGTTTTCTTTCCTTTTCTCTCTTTCCTTTCACCAACTTGGCCTTGCCCTTTCATGTCATAATGCTTTCATTTTCTTCCTCCTCATAATTCATCCATACCCTTCTCTCTGCAACTCTCAATTCTTGCAAATCTCAAAAGGGTATAAAGAAAAAAGTTAGAGAGAGAGAAGGGCACTCTCTCACTCACTCACAGGCACACCAATAATTCACCTTTCTTTCCAACAAGTCTCTTCTTCTCTCTCTTTATTGCCAGCTCAAAACCTTGTCCTCCCCATACCTTGTTTCTTCTTATCTCTCTCACACTCACTAACCAAACCATCATCACGCATTCAGATCTCAGGTACGTCCATTTTCTCTCATCACTACCCCTTATTCTCATCTTATCTCACAATGCTCTTTCTCATGCTTTTTTTCTCATTCAGTGTCTTCCTTGCTGATCTGGCTGGTAACTTTCATCGCTTCTTCTTCTTTTCGCCTTTTGTTTTGCTGATCAATGTGGTTTTTTATCTGTTGGGCACCTTTTTTTCGTTATGCTGCTTCACACTTTTGAGCTCTTTGATCGTCTATCTGATTCTTCTTTTGGTGATCTCACCAGTTCTGTGTCCGTTTGTCTTGAAGTGCATTGCTTTTTTGTTTTGTTAATCAAGCTTTGATCAAATGCCGTCTTTTTTGTTAGATTTTAATTGAACAGGGAAATGGCTAAATGAGCACTAGATCTTAGTGGTCAACTTTGTGGCAACAAATCAAGTTGATCGTCTACATTATGATCCAAAATTATTCATTTGTTTCGGCTTAGTGTGTTTTCTATTTAATTCAGCTCAGAATCAGATCGAGTATGTGCTCAAAATTCCTTGATCTTTAGTAAAAACCATTAATGGATAGGAACAACTCTTATACAGTGCATAGCTATGGCGATCATGAACTATTTTTGTGATCTTAGATAGCTTCGCAGATTTCAGAAACTGAAATTTGGAATGCTGAATCTATCTGGTTATTAATGACTCGGACTTGATTTGAAGCACGTTATACGAAGGAGCAAGCATTAGATGAGTAATATATTAGCTGAAGTCTTTGCAGCAATTCAAATGTAGAGCGCTTCAATCTGATTGTGCTGCAGCCAGTTTGCAGTACCCACCTAATTGGAGTAGTGAACAATTTGCAATGTGACACGGATGAGTTGTTGTGCTACGGTTATACAGAAGTAATCTAGTGTTGGGACGATACTTGATAAGAACTAGCCATGTTCGATCTATTGCCTGTTTGTTCAACAGTTAAACTTCAGTACTTTCCATTTTTATAAATCCATAAAGTGTTGAAAAATGTGTACATACACAAGGTGACAAGTTGGATTGAATCAATAAACGAAGGATACTTTATCTCACTGAGAAGGGCTGTGCTAGAAGATCTTCTGGAGAATGTAAAATGGATGGAGAACTTGGTATTTCTCTTGTAATTGTGAGAGAAGATTACTAAAAAATTGAACAAGACATCTCGTGCATTGGGAGCATTAGTATTCAGATTCATTGTATAGGCTAGAGTCTAACAAAATCATGTAATCATAGTAATTTGGAAATTGTATATTATATTGATTTCATCAATTCTACGTCCAGCCTATGTTGTGTTGTTGAAACAGTATTGGTAGTCCTGAAGTAAGCCAGCTTACAAATTTTATACCATAGATTCAATGCATGCACAGTACTGCAACCTTCATTTGACAGGACTGAAACGCATGTTCTAACCTTCATTATCGAGTAATAACTATAATTAGTAGTTAGTTTTGCTGTCTTCTAATATACAGCATAATGACACTGCTAAGTATGTCCAATCAAACTTTAAATTCTGTTCTGTTAGCTGCTCCCATTTTGGTGGAATCAAAGTATACTCTTTTTTAACATCTTGTCCCTTTTTATTCTACTTTTAGGAGTCACCAAATATAGAATGCAACACCCTCTATCCTATTCTAATATGTCTACCAAATGCCACTGAAATTGTTGCTGCTGCTGTTCTCCATGCTTGATAGTGATACTTAATTTTCTCTGCTAAAACATTCTTAACTCTGTTTCCTCTGATGCAGTGGATTATTTTGGAATTTGCAGGTGTTAGCTGAAAAGACAGTATTTTAGAAGAAATTTTCAGCCATGTCTTCTGCTACAAAAGTGTTGGATCCAGCATTCCAGGGAGTTGGTCAAAAAGTGTATCCTTAAATAAAGGGGTGAATTTTAAAATAAATCATAAAAAATTATTTTTTTTTCTTTTAAATATTCAATAGGAATTAAGTGAAAAAACTACAAAATGTTTAATAATAGTAAAGAAAGAAAAATAGTGTCAAGAGAATGACCAAGCATTTTCATTTGATTTTCGGTATAAGCATTACTGTTCAGTTATATTGTTATATATTGAAAGTATTATCTACTTGAGGGGTTTTAGACTTAACCCTTTTCTAGAGGAACTGAAATATGGAGGATTGAGAATTTTCAGCCAGTTCCATTGCCCAGATCTGAATATGGAAAATTCTACATGGGAGATTCTTACATCATCTTGCAGGTGCAAGCTGTATCCAATATTATCTCGTATATTTTCATACATTATTCTATGGTGATCCTAGAAGCTGAGTGTAGTGGAAACAGTTAATATTTTTTTGTTTGAGCAAACATAGTACCTTAAATTTCCTTTTAGTGGAGATTGAAACAAATACAACGCCAGTTACAGTATTTCAACTCCAGATCAAAGAATATGCGCAGCTAACAGAAAAAGTAGCTTCTATCCGCATAGGCCTAAAAAGGTTGACTAATTTCAACTTATTAGGGGAACAGAATAGGTTGTATGATGAATAAGGAAATTCTTAAAGTCTTTAACAGAATTACAACTTGTACAGATGAAACTCATCCAAAGGGTATTGTTATTGAGTAGAAAGATAGATATGTATACTTTTTGTTTTAAAATATTGGGTATTCATTTTACGTTTATTTGCAGACAACACAAGGCAAAGGAGGGGCTTATTTTTATGATATTCACTTCTGGATTGGAAAGGATACAAGTCAGGTAAGTTTGGACTTTCACGCTCCCTTACTTCAAACCTCTCTCTTATCCCATTCTGCTTCTCTTCATAGAACAAAGAGGTGGCTAAATTGTTGAAACTTGTAATATTATGTTTTTTTAAGAGAAGATATTGTTTCAAGTTTTGTGATTATGTTTCCTTCCTGTTTTATTCTTTTTTTCTTTCTGGTTCTAAAGTAGGTTTATATGTGATGGTTCCAGTTTGGAAAATCTTGAACCAATGTATTTTGACAATAGAATAATCTCTATTGACATGGTGATTTTCCTTATAGGATGAGGCTGGAACAGCAGCCATTAAAACTGTTGAACTTGATGCTTCTCTTGGAGGACGTGCAGTGCAACACAGGGAAATTCAAGGGCATGAATCTGACAAGTTTTTGTCATACTTTAAGCCATGTATAATACCATTAGAAGGTGGTATCGCATCTGGATTTACAAAACCTGAAGAAGAGGAGTTTGAAACACGTTTGTATGTATGCAGAGGAAAACGAGTTGTCAGAATAAAACAGGCACGGTTTTCTTTATCCGTGTACTTCATAAATTCAGTGCACACATTCATTGATTAAACATGTGACACAAGTTTTCCTTATGCAGGTCCCTTTCGCACGGTCTTCGCTGAATCATGATGATGTGTTCATCCTAGATACTCAGAATAAGATCTATCAATTCAATGGTGCTAACTCCAATATCCAGGAAAGAGCCAAGGCTCTGGAAGTTATTCAGTTGTTGAAGGAAAAGTATCATGAAGGCAAATGCGATGTTGCAATTGTTGGTAAGGGCTCACATGTTTTCGTATCACTTGCTGAAAAGCCTACCATGTGGTTTTGAATACTTGTTCTTCAAGTGGGTATTTTGATTCTGTTTGTGACTGTAACATGTATACCACATTGTAGATGATGGCAAGCTGGATACTGAGTCAGACTCTGGTGAATTTTGGGTTCTCTTTGGTGGTTTTGCTCCCATTGGGAAGAAGGTAATTGGTGAGGATGATATTGTCCCAGAGGCCATTCCTGCTCAACTTTATAGGTATAAGTCCATAAATCTTCTTGATTGCAATTCAATAAAATGAGTAGAAAACTGTGTATATTATATTTTCTTTATGTCACCTTAGTATAAAATTTGATCTACTGTTGCAGTTTAGGCAGCAGATGGGTGCTGAGAGAAGTGCATTATATATTTTGTTGAATCCGAATGTATTCTCTTGAGACATCAGGAGATATATATATTGATTAAAACTAGGGTGTTTTGAATTCTTCTCATTTTGTCTGAAGTTGATTTTGTTCTGCTAAATATGTTATAACCTTAATCTTTCTTGTTTCAACTATTTTTTAGCAGTATAGATATTTCCTTTTTAGTTCCTGTTTTATGCTATGTGCATTGTGCATTTAAGTTTCTTGATCTGGAGGAGATGACCTTGTGTTTGCAGTATTGCTGAGGGTGAGGTCAAGCCTGTAGAAGGTGAACTTTCAAAATCACTGTTGGAGAACTACAAATGCTATCTATTGGACTGTGGTGCTGAGGTATTTGTCTGGGTTGGCCGGGTAACACAAGTTGAAGAAAGAAAAGCAGCATGTCAAGCAGCTGAGGTAATGCCATTGCAAAAATCATTTCTTCATATGTTGGTTGAATTGGAGTCATTAAATTTACTAATATATTCAGGAGTTTGTTACAAGTCAAAAAAGGCCAAAATCTACAAAGATTACCAGAGTTATTCAAGGTTATGAAACACATTCATTTAAGTCCAACTTTGATTCTTGGCCATCCGGGTCTGCTACTACCAGTGCTGATGAAGGAAGGGGAAAAGTTGCAGGTGGATATTATTTCTTCACACTTATAATTTGGCTTGGCCTTTTGTCCAATCAGTCGTGCTGACTATGAAAGGTGTTTTTTTGCACTGTCAGCTTTGCTGAAGCAACAAGGTATGGGTGTGAAAGGGGCGGCCAAAAGTACCCCAGTTGTTGAAGAAATTCCACCTTTGCTTGAAGGAGGTGGAAAGTTGGAGGTGATTTTATAATTTTTTTTAACTAGTTTCCCTGGATAATTAAACTAATGCCATTGCACATGTAATATTGTTTAATGTTTCCAGGTATGGCAAATCAATGGAAGTGCTAAGACTCCATTACCTAAGGAGGATATTGGTAAATTATATAGTGGAGATTGTTACATTGTTCTGTATACTTATCACTCTAGCGAGAGGAAGGAAGACTACTATTTGTGCAGTTGGTTTGGAAAAGACAGTATTGAGGTAATTCAATTGCTCTGAATTTGAGCTCTAAACGTAGTGATAATTGTAATAATTTGTTTGCTTTAGCTCTACAGAGATTGTTGAAGACCAGGCACATATAAAAGAATAAAACTAGATTGTTACCAAGTCTGGATCAAAGAAAATAATTAGAAAGCTATGTAAGAATGAAACACAGTGCAAACAAATAAGCCTAGTAATACTACAGAATTATCTAATCATGGAGACTCCTATGAAGAATATGTGCAAGAAAAACAAAGAGGCTGTGCAGGAATCCCTTATCCGAAAAAAACTATGGATTTCACATTTGCATTCCAAACACTGTTCATTAAAATTAATGGTTTTCCTTTTGTCCTCTTTCTTGTCTGTGTAGCCTAATATTCACCACATGGAAGTGTTGTGGAGGGTGAGGAAGGATCTTTGATTAGGAAATAAAGTTCTCACGATCCCCAAAATAGAATCTTTTTGTATGAAACGCTCATAAATAGTATATATCTGTGCATCAGTAAATTGAGCTTCTTTCTATAGTTCAATATTTTGATATCTTAACCTAATAATCTTGATGGTGTTTTCTGACAACTTTATATCTTTCATGACCCATATCTTTGCATACTATGAATTTCTTTCATGGAATACTTAGATTGCAACTTGCTTTCTTACTTACTAATAATAATAGTCCAAATAATTGTTGTCCGTCTCCAAAATTCATGATATAACCATGTTCTTTTTGTCTGCGAGAACATGATATAATATTGTGACTTGGTTATGTTCTATTTTTCAGGAGGACCAGAGGATGGCTATTCGATTGGCTAATACAATGTTCAACTCTTTAAAGGGTAGACCTGTTCAGGTACCCTTAATGTGAATACCTTGTTGGGGATGTTGCTTGGAAAATGTGTTTAATTGTTATAGTTTCTTGCAGGGTCGCATATTTGATGGTAAAGAGCCACCACAGTTTATTGCTCTTTTCCAACCAATGGTGGTCCTCAAGGTGTCATTTGCCAAATCCAATGTTAATTTTATTGAAGTATATAGATAGTGTGAGGTTAATTAGTTTAACTTACTTATGTCTGATTCAGGGAGGCTTGAGCTCTGGTTACAAAAAATTTATAGCAGATAAAGGCTTGCCAGATGAGACATACACAGCAGACAATGTTGCACTTCTTCGAATTTCAGGAACATCCCCTCATAATAATAAAGTGGTGCAAGTAGATGCAGTATGTCCCCATATAAATTAAATCATTCATTTTTTGTCCACTGTGGTTATGTTGGTAGGGCTTCTCTTCTCTACTAGCTGATCCTAATTATGGTATTCTTGTTCAGATTGCGGCATCTTTGAATTCTACCGAGTGTTTTGTTTTGCAATCTGGCTCAGCCGTTTTTACTTGGCATGGGAATCAATGTTCCCTTGAGCAGCAGCAACTTGCAACAAAAGTTGCTGAATTTTTAAAGGTAAACCTTACTACAAGTTCTTTCCTGCTGTCTTTTTATACTTTTGTTCCTTTCTGTTTTGGAGGAGATTTTGTCGTCTCACTAGTTGTATTTCATCATTTTTCTGAATATACTAAAAAATAAGGTTAACTTTTTTGAAGGGTATTAGCTCAAAGTTGTGTTTGTTCCACTGCATTATTCAAGCACCATCATATAAAGTTAAACCGTAACCAACTTGTTCAGTCTTATATTATGATTCAAACGGAGTTTCTAGTTTCTGGCCACTAGGATAGATTTACCTATGAGAGAAGAAGCTCAACCCTTCTACACAAGAAAGAAAATTTGTGTCAGTGGCTTTCATATTTCTTTTGCTAACCAGTCGTTACTTCAAGATAATGTCGTTCAAATAATCTTTGGATGATTATAATCTTCAGTTTAGACCCTAATGCATCACTTGTAAGGGGATAGCATGTGCCTATGCCTCTGGCTATTTTTTTTTTTTTTTCACCAGTAAACTAATGATTTCATTTGATATTTAGATCAACAACAGTAATTTACATTACACGTTATTTGTTAACATATTGCACATCCATCTCCAGCCAGGAGTTTCTCTAAAGCTTGCTAAAGAAGGAACAGAAACCTCAGCTTTCTGGTTTGCAGTTGGGGGGAAACAAAGTTACACCAGCAAAAAAGCCACTAATGACATTGTCCGAGACGCACATTTGTTCACTTTCTCTTTCAATAGAGGTAGACTATTTTCAAACAGTGTTTGTATAAATTTTGCTATAAATAGCATATCTATTTACTGATATTTGAATGTTCTGACCAATCACTAATTTGGTATATTTCCTTGCAACATGGATGTACCAGGAAAGTTACAGGTGAGTTTGTGACTGCAACCTCAATATTTAGGCAGTGAGTCAGTAAATTGGGGCTTCTCTATCTCTTCTAAATCTTATTTTATATTGTACTCTTCAGGTTGAGGAGGTTTACAACTTTTCCCAAGATGATTTGTTAACCGAGGATATCCTCATACTTGACACGCACGCAGAAGTTTTCCTTTGGATTGGTCAGTGTGTGGATCCAAAAGAAAAGCAAAATGCATTTGAAATTGCCCAGGTAAACACATGTTCAATTAATTAGAGTTTTCACTTCCCATATTTCCTTTTACTTAATGTATGCTATAAATTTTCCTTCAGAAATACATAGATAAGGCTGCGTCTCTGGATGGACTATCTCCTCAAGTTCCACTATATAAAGTAACAGAAGGGAATGAACCGTGCTTTTTCACTACTTACTTTTCTTGGGATCATGCAAAAGCTTTGGTATGTGCTAAAACATCAGGGAACTCCATTTTTTTTGTTTCCATGTCTTCTTAAAATATCTCCATTCTCACACTTCATAATCATTGTGACCTGTGAAGTTGTATTTTTCTGAATGAATGTGTTAATTGAATACAGTATAATTATTGGCTAACAAGCTGGTTTAGTAAAAACACACTGTCACAAATATAGGGATGACAACAGTTTTGAAGTTTTATACAACAGATTTTTGGTTTTCAAACGACTCAAATGGCATCATGTGGTTCATGCAGTTGACCTCACCTAGTGAAACAAGGTTGTTGTTGTTGACTTTATTATTCTTCACCTTGGTTTTGAAGAAGAATAAAGTCTAAATTGTGGTCACCATTTCCTGAATAAATTTTTGAATACAGAAACAAAGTGAAAAAAGGCCACTTTTTTGTAATTATTAGTGAATATTAGAAAGAGAAACGAAAAGCATTACCTTTAACCAAACAAGCACTGGATTTATTCTTTATCTTCCTGATGAAATGCAGGTTACAGGGAACTCCTTCCAGAAAAAGGTGACATTACTCTTTGGGATTGGCCATGCTGTAGAGGTAAACACCTGACCTCTAGTTTTCACGAGAACATTGTTGCAGTTGAACCATGCAAAATCAGACAGTTTTTCTTTTTCCTTTTTTTTTTTAACATTAAAAAACATTTGAAACTGAACTTCTAGCATTAACAATGTCTTACTTAGATCCAATAAGGGAGATTCTTATTCATGTATGATTCTCATTTCTTTGTAAAACGGTTTCTCGGTCTTTTTCAAGTTCTGACTATTAGCCTGTTACAGACAAAATAACTGAATATATATAATATCTAATTATATTTTATTAAGATACTCCTAAATTCTTAATTTTCTATACATTTTTTTTTCTTTCACACCATTACTACTAAACCTGTGCAGACGCTGTTGATGGTGTTAGGTTTAATATCTGAATTTATCACTGCAGCTATTAATTTCTAGTTGCTTGTGCATGTATATGCTTAACTGTGCTACACTATATCTACTGACAGGAAAAGTCTAACGGGTCAAGTCAAGGGGGACCAAGACAAAGAGCAGAAGCTTTGGCTGCCTTAAATAGTGCATTCAAGTCATCTCCTGAGGCAGCAGCTAGTGCGGTACACCAACTTGTTTATTGATGATTTAATATATTTTTTCTGCATTTTACATTCAATGAGCTTAAGGTTCAAATAGTTAGTTCTTGCTTTGATTTGGTTTTGCTCCCCTTACTTTTTTGTAGTCACTCGTTTTGGTTTAATGATATTTTCTTGCTTGTTGTCTCGCTGAGTGTCTTAAGGTGTCAACTTAGTTGTGATTATCTAAAGTTCTCCTTTCCACTAGTTTGCCTTTCTCTAATTAAAAACTTAACCAAAAGAAGATTCTCCTTATAAGAAAAGATAGCATAGGATGTTTTTTCTTTATGTTTCCCTTGTTCCCTTCTATATCCTATATTCCTGGACCTTCAATTACATGTGCTAAAAGCCTAAATGCATAAAGAAGTACTCATTTTTTTGATAACATTCTAAATCAAAGAAAGAACTTGGAGCTTCTTTCTAACTTTTTTCTACTCTGACTGACACAGGATAAGTTAAATGGGCTAAATCAAGGAGGGCCAAGACAAAGGGCTGAAGCCTTAGCAGCCTTAAACTCTGCATTTAATTCATCATCTGGAGCCAAAATTTACACACCCAGGTCTTCTGGAAGAAGTCAGGGATCACAGAGAGCAGCAGCAGTAGCTGCTCTTTCTTCAGTTCTTACTGCTGAAAAGAAGAAAACTTCACCTGAACCTTCTCCTGTGGCAAGCACTAGTCCTGTTGTGGAAAATAGTAACTCTGGTGAGAAACATATCTCAGTTCCAGATACTAAAAGTGAGAGTGCCCCTTCTGAAACGGATGTTGTTGAAGAAGTTGTTCCTGAAGTCAAGGAGACAGAAGAATTTGCCACTGAAACTGGCACAAACGGGGATTCAGAACCAAAACAAGAAAATGTGGATAATGGAGGAAATGACAGTGAAAATAATCAAAATGTCTTCAGTTATGAGCAACTAAAGACTAAATCTGGTAGTGTTGTGTCTGGAATTGATCTTAAACGGAGAGAGGTTAGTCTCGGTTTGCATATCATAAATTTTTTTGGTATGCTAATGCTAGTATGAAATGAGACAGTCACTAGAGTTTCCCATAACTTTTATCTAACAATGAAGTACCCCAATACTATAACTTTTTCTATTTTAATTGGAAGTGTTATTGATTTTATTAGATATTGAGGGGCCTATGTAATTTTTAAAAGGGTCTTGCTAAGCAATACTCATTGGTTAAGAAATCCAAAATAGAAAGTTTTATCAGAATTCACTTTGAGAATCACATTAAAGACACTTTGTAAGGTTTTCTTAAACAATATCCTTAGCATTTTCCTATTTCAAATCCTCCAGGGAGATACATGATTACTTTTTATTTGTATGCTTTGGCTAGATGCTAACATTTTCCTTTTCCACTTAATGTTGCTTAGGCCTATCTGTCAGACAAAGAGTTCGAAACTGTATTTGGAATGAGCAAAGAGGCATTCACTAAGTTGCCAAGATGGAAGCAGGACATGCTGAAAAGGAAAGTGGATCTGTTCTAGACTCATACAATGAGCAACTTACATGCTGCTTTTGCATGCTAATATATATATTTTGAAATGCAATTATCTGTTGGGTAGTGTGGTTTTTTTGGTATATATATACACATATATACCCTACTATGCATAGCACTTTGCTTTTGGCCCATAATGGACTTAGCTATATATGGTTAGTGTCCAAGTTTGAATGTGGCGCTGCCTTGGAGAGTGAGTTTTAGTTTTCTCCTTTGAAATTGAGCATGCCTCTTCTTACTCTTATAGTGTTCACATATTATTGTAGCAATAAACACAGTGGACAGATTCTATTCTTTTTTTTGTCAAGTTTGTTTGTTTTTTTGCCTTGTTGCTATTGGTTAGGGAGGCTGGTGTATATGTATTGCATCTTATACTGAATCTCAATATAAAGAATGGAAATTTGTTTGTTTGTTATCTATGGCTAGGATATGAACAACTGTGTACATGTGCTGCAGCTTCTCTTATTATTTGTCAATGGACCACTGGAATTGGACTGTTCTCTTGCAGGTTAGGGATGGATTAAGAGTTTGATTCAGGTAGAAACAGATTAAACTCAATGAATCAATAATAACAAATGTTAATTGTCACTTTTAAGATAAATAATGTAAAATAATTAAATAAGTTTGTTCATAAGTTTATAAGTTAATAACTAAAAGATCTCTCCTGTTATTTTTTTTTTCCTGAAATATTACTTTCTATTTATGTTAATTGTAATTTTTGAATAAATTTATTTTTTCTCTTAAATATAATTATATTTATAGATAATTTTATGTAATCGTATACTAGATATTTAAAGTTACCGAATTTTTCAGTGGAAAATAAAGTTATTTTCTACATAAATCAAAATTTAAATCTATTAGTTTATATAATATATCTAATCTCTTATATCATTTGTCAGAATCTAATGACTTAATGAATATCTAGTCCTATATTATAAATCTAAATTCCATATTGATTCTTGAATGAGAGCGAACAGTTTTTATTCAAAAAAAAAAACATTTTAAAGAGTTTTATTTATATAAAAGTACTTTTAAGGAGTTTTACATGTTTTATCTCAAGCTCAAGTTTTAAAATTGTTTAATTTTTTTTAGTGTGTATTTATTTTCTTATATTTTGAAAAAAAACACAATCTAAAATATTGTTTGCTAAATGTTTAAAAACATTTGTCTTACTTGCTAATGAGAAATACATTTAATGAAATAATTTCTCAATTATGCATTATTTACAAGATATAACATTATATCTGATTAACAAACAATATCAACATATGTAAGTATTTTCTTTTTAAAATATAATGAGAGTATAATTAAATGATATAAACTACCTTTTAATTAGTATAAAGTTAATGAATTTTACCTACATTTCATTCTGGTAGAGGTATTTGTTTAATTTTGGAAACCTTCACATTGTAATTCCTTTAATTAGAAACCTGTCTCTTCTGCAACAAACAATAAGCTGTAGGAATGGTGAAGTATTGATGCTTCTCATAATGCCAAATCCTAAAACTTTGAAAGCTGAAAAGGGGTTTGGTTTTTGACATCAACATAGATGGAGTTTTGCAGAAAAGGAATAAAAATGTTGATGCTTTTCATGATCAATAAATACACCTTTAATTTTTTAGGGGAAGTTGGTGTGAATTGCAGGTTCTGCTCATCCAAACACATCTTTAATTACCATCATCAATGTTGTGTTGAAGTGGTTGACTCCCCATATATTTTTAACAATTTATATGAATTTGTTTGAATTTACCATGTTGTGATTTGTATTTTAAGGAAATATATTTTTAGAGATGTGTTTGGTTAATTTTTATATTTTAATTTTTACATTTAAACTGATTAAAATAGAAAAATAAAAGAAAAATAGATGTTGCAATGGATTTGAAAAATAATTTCTTACATGTTTAGGAATGTAACTATTTTAGCTCTTTAGTTTTAGAATTAAAAATGTATTAATTTTAAAACTTAACTTTTAAAAAAATATATATACACTTAAAAATAATTTTTAATGATCTTCTAATAATGTATAAATAAATAAATATATTTCCATTCTGCATATATATCTGAAAATGTAGACAATTCAGTCAAAAAAAATAAAATAAATCACGTTAAGAGGACAATACCATATTGTATTTAAGATTATAAATTTTGATATCGAATAATCTATATCAATATAATGGCCAAAGAAAATAACAATTTCAGGAAAAAGTTATGATATATATAAGTATAAATAAATTAGTTACAGTATGGGCATACACACAGTAGTATATAATGTGCATATATTCTAAAAATATATATTATGTTAATTTTATCATATACAATTAAAGAAATGATAAATATTAATTGAATTTAATAGCAAAAAATTGTAATCACTATAACTGTTGGTGGCTAATTTTTTTTTTAATTGATATTTGATTTAAAAATCAAATTTTTAGTTAGATAATATAAGTGACTAAATTAGTCACTATATTATTTTCTATTTTGATACTAATATATTATAATAAATATTTTAATATATATGTAAAAATATTTATTACAGAATTATTAATATTTATGATATTTAAATATAAAATACTATAGTTATATATTATATTATTCATAATACACTATATGATAATGTATTGATATTACTATTATATTATATATTAAAATATTATATATTTTTTGTAACCATGATTTTAAGAAATGTTCAATCCGAAGGTGTGTTCTAAGAATAAACTTTTCTTTAAAAGTTAAGTTTAAATTCGCTTTTGGTAGTAAATATGCAATTATGGTCCCATAAAAATTCAATCACACACCTTATATTTTTTAAAATTTAAATAATTATGATCTCTAGTTAATTAATATATCACTCCATTCTATTATTTATAGATATTAACTCACAGCAACGTTAATTATCATATTATTGATATCTAAGGTAGTTAAGTAACAAAGACATATTATCACTAATAATAGACACATTATTAGCAATTGAATAACATATTAAAAGTAAAGTAAACTACTTAACTTCAGAAAGTTGAAAACCCAAAATATATAAAAAAAATTATAGAGATCAAATAAATATATATATATATATATATATATATATATATATATATATATATATATATATATATATAGTCATCCACTAAACAATCAGGTTGATATATTATATTATCTTAGCCTTATCATATGTCACAATCTTGAATAATATAAAACATTAATTATATAATACACACACTTTGTGACAACAAAAGAACTAAAAGAGTTTTACAGTCAAAGCTTGAATAATTGGTTCTTAGATCATATATATTCCTCTTAAACTTGTTTGATTCCTCCATTGAGTGGTAGAAGTGATAGTATCTAATGACTCATCAGCAATGAGCCATACAAAAGAAAATTATTGTTTTTATTGCTTCACCTAACATTGAAAATGAAGGGTTTGATTATTTGGCATATTGGAGGACAAATAGCCACTATTTCACTTAAAGTGGTGCATATTGAAAAAGCTTAGTGGCAATGTTTCGTTTGGAACTTTCCCAAAGTGTATGAAGTAATAGGACCCCACTTCAATTTTGTGGCCATAATTAATAAAATAAATAGTGAAATAATAAGCACCTTGTCCCAACCGACCAATTTATTATATAAGTTGACTGTTACCGAGCTCTTCTGAAGTCTACTTTTAATGCACTTCTTTGAAACTTCTTTTGCATTGTGTTTGATTTAAAGTAGGAAGAAAAGGAAGAGAATAGTTTTGATGAAAGAAAGAAAAGGAAAAGGATTTTTTTCATTTGATTCAACAGAAGAAAAAAAGAACGAGAAATCTCCATTTTTTAAAAAAATTATTAGTTTTTTTAACTTTTATAAATATTAATACAAGGTGTGAGTTAAAGTATTATTTAGTTACTATAATTCAAAATTATTTATAATTTTGTCTTATTATAACATTAGTGAAGAAAATAAAATAGGAAAGATATATTTACACTTTCTTTAAAATATCATACGAATAATATATATATATATATATATATATATATAAAGTTTATTCCCTCCCGTCAATTTTCTTTGACCAAACACAAAGTAAGTATCATTACAACATAATGTATTAATTCAAAGGAACGTTATTCCTTTCCATAAAACAAACGCAGCTTCACACATAAAGGATAAAATGCACGATGGAAAATGTTTTTCACAAAATAATAGCAAATAAAGTGCTAATTGATAGAGTTTTCTCTTTTACTTGTTTTATATAGAATAATCTGTGTGAAATTTAATTTTGTAGATTTGCATATCATATACTTCAATTAATCATTTAGTAGAATTTATTGATATACTAGTATTCAATATCTTTTCTCGTTCGTTATTATATATGGAATAATATTATTTGCTAGTTTAGAAGAAAATTGAGTTATTAGTCTTGTCTTTTACCATGTTGTTATTAGAGCTTTTCATAGGACTCAACAATCTTTGTTTTAAACCAGAGTCATTCATGATATTAATAAGGAATTAATATCAAAACAATTAATAAAAAGATATAAATTAGTTAGAAGAAATGTTATCCAAGTTACTATCATCCTACTAGTCTTAAAAATATAAATGGAATTCATATTTCTTCATTTAAAGATATATGTTTGCTGAAAGATTTAAAATTATTATATAAATACAAGAAAATATTAAATTAGATTTCATAGTATTGATAAAAGATGCAATGTTATTATATTCGTTTTAACTTATTCTAAAAAATGTAAAATATTATTCATTTATAAAAGGTGAATTTAATTTTATATTATATAAAATATATTTGTCAGTTAAGTTGACATCAATTATAATAAAAAAGTTTAATTTTTTTATAAATAAAAATATTTGTACTAATGTCATATTAAGTCATCATAGCTAATATTAATAAAATTTACTTAATATTGACTATTAATACAATTAATTAAATTAACTCTAATTCGTAGTTAATTATTTTTTAACTTTTTTAATAATTTAAAATATTTATATAAAAATAATATTAGTATGAAGCTAATACTGAAATAAATTTAATATTAGTCTAGTTAACAATAATTTTTGTAGTATTTACATTTATTTTAAGTTAACATCTATTAAACTAACATTAATTTTATTTATTTATTTAAATTGATGTCAATTAGATTGATGTAAATATAATATGTCTTTAACATTTATTAGTTAGTATCATAATTTATATGCTAAGAAATTATGTTTTCATGATATTGAATAGAAATTTATTTTAATATATTTTTTAAAAAATATTACTTTTTGTTTATTAAACTTTTATAATAACTTTTATTTTAATGTAAAATTTATTTTGACTTTAATTTTCATTTTCAAAACAATTATTATTTACATTCAGTTTTTTTTAAAATATTTTATAAATTATTTTTTAAATATACTCATATGCAACCAAATTTATTTTATCATATTAATTAAATCTATTATAAATTTTTCATTTTTTTTTAATCCAAATCTTATTTTATACTTTCTTTCTTTTCTTTTCTTTTCTTTTCTTTTCTTTTTTACACTTCTCTCAATCCAAGTAAATCAGAAAGGTTCTTATAGAAGAAATAAAGTGTCTTTAAACAAGTTGCTAAAAAGTGGAAACTTTGTTACTCTCTTTGATAAAAGTCTTTGCAAAAAGATAACTAATGAAAAAAGATATTAAACATATTTTATTGTGTTTGTTATCAAGCATATATATAGTTGAGTAATTATTCACCACTGAGTTGTTATCAGGTGACTTTTTAATTGCATATTTCATAAATACTCAAATATTAAAAATATTAATAACTTTCAGAGATGAGATACTTAGAAGTTAAGAGTCTACTTGGTAGATTTGAGGTATAACTAATTTTCACTACTTGCTTTTCTATTAGTGTTAAAGTTGAACAAAATAGATATCTTATTTCAAAAATTAAACTTGAAAAAAAATTAATTAAAATTAAAGACAGTGAGTCATTTTTTTATATTTCATTAAGATTGAGGAGACACAAGTAAAATTTTTCTAACTCCATATATAATATATATGGTGCCAGAATTAATACTCTTAGACTGAATCTAGTGAAACGGTGCTTTAAAATTAGGGTTGACAAGAGAATAATGGCTAGCAAGAATGGTTCACAGGATTTAATAAGAGTGGGGTGACCTAGAGCCTATATATAGCTACAGCTTCTAGGGTTCACAGATATAGATGTAACGTGGAAGTTCAAAAATTTTCATTGGAGAAAAAGTGATTAAGCTTCTTCATGATCATGACTCAGGAGACACCCGTGGGATGCTCAATATGTGCATGAATCTAACCCTACATATTAGCCATTGATTCTCACATCTAACCACACCATTCAATGGTACTATCATGACTCATGCATAAGATGGTGACACTAATTGTGGCATCCATACACAATAAAAGTATAACATTTTAGCAACAATAAAAATTAATGTTACTTCAACAAACATATGATCCATTAATTTAAAGTATATATCAGTCATTGATTCTCACATTTAACCATACCATTCAATGATACTATAGTGACCCATGCATAAGATGGTGACTCATTTTGTGACATCCATACACACTAAAAGTATAACATTTTAGCAACAATAAAAAATAATGTTACTTCAACAAGATATTATGTTTTGAAAGATAAAACATTTTCTGTAATTTTGTAAATTTAGGTTTTGGTTCCAATTTTTACTCTATTTATGCTTTGAAGGGTAAGTGATATAATATTTTATATATAGTAGGAATCACTAGATAAAAAATGTTTAAAATTGCTCCATAAAGAATATACACCATATAAATATTAAGTATAATAATAATAATAATTATTATTATTATTATTATAATAATAATTATTATTATTATTATTGAGGTAAATTATTAAGGCAATCTTGTATTTTTTTTTATTCTTAATTAATAATACAGTAAAGTTTCCTTTTAAGGACAAAAGATCAAGAAGACACTTTGTTGCTAAACAGAGTAAAAGATTAGTTAATTAAAGAAATCAATTAAGTAAATTAAACATGCCTAATCTAATAGTCCAGGCAACTCAAAATTAAAGCATACATTTAGTCAAAAAAAAAAAATAATCGATTCATATATGATCTTAGATAAATAAGATTTCATTTTCATTTTCAACATCCAAAGTTAGGTAACCTTGGATTTTGAGACCCAGAAGCAAATGAATGATTCTTAATTAAAATCCCCCTATATATGTTGGGAAAAACCTATGAATGCTGATTTTATTAGTGAAATTAGCAAAGAAGAATAACAATAAGTGATTTCTTGGTAATATTTTGGCCGGTAGTTTTTGCGTGGTTCTTTTGGCTATGTGAATGTGGTCTACCAATTTAATACGCCTTAATTAAGCTGAAAATTTTATTAACATATGCATTTTGGTTAAATTGCAAAATTTGCAAGGATGGAAATGGAATTCACTATTAATTCGTTTTGGATTTATAATATAGGATATGAAGTTTCAAACTTTACTAATTATAAATATATATCGATTTTTTTTTAAAACAGAAGAAAAAAAAAAAGGATTACAAAGTGAGAAAGATGGTGTGTCAGAAGATTTAATCATGCATTTCAACATATTAAAGGCAACAATCCTAGGACTGATGGATGTATTATATAACTTTTATATAATATTTATTATACAATTAATATTTGTATTCAAGAAATGGTTTATATAACTTTTATTGTTCATTTTTTTCCTCATAGAGGTAACATTTTTACTTTCTTAATCTTTTTAAATTTTATATTTACAAAAATATTTTTCTTAATCTTCTCCAAATTTTATATTTTTACAAATGTCTTACATTTTTCTTCTTTTTCTTAATCAAATGTCCACTTGTTGTCATCATCTCACCTTTTATTTCTCTATCCATCATAAGATTAAATTCCTTACTTCTCAACTAGTTCTATTATTAGAGTTTTATCATATACAAATTTTCTACCTGATTTTCTACCTCTAACAAATTTGGGTAACATAATATTTGAGAAAGAAAATTACATTTTACATTTATTAAATTTTTGGAAGATCTAGATTTGAAGAATTAAAAATGTATTTAAGCAAAATAATAATTGTTGACACTTTTTATAATTAATTATCATCTAGTTATAATTACAATTTTTTTAAAACTATATAATTAATCATAAAAAAATATTATACATAATCAAATAATTGATGTCAAACCCCTATACTCATTCTAATATTGATACACACATGAACATTATTCCCTAAACTAAAAAATGGAGAGAAAAAAAAAAGAATTTGACCTATTTTGTGCTGGTCACAATAATCCCACTATAATTAAACTTACGATAACATACCTAAATGTACAAGACACTCATATCTGTGGAGGACGACTTATATATGTGTTTAGTGTAGTAACTAATACGAAAAGACACGTATAAAAAATTTACTCAAATTTTATTTAATATATATATATATATATATAGAATGTAATATTGTCTATTGTAATATTGTCTATTGAAGGTTGGTATTCCATTTCATTGAATATACTAACAAATAACTAGAACATATATAATAACTATATTAGACACTAATTAAAGGGAATGGCTAGGAAAAATAATATCATTTTCTGTTAAAAGAACCTACAAATGAAAAATCACCATAAATTCCTAACAAAGTTTGATGTTTTAATGATATCTATAAACAGTTTATTTAGGGCACTCCCTAAATATGTCCTACCAATATGCACGGTTCATTTTGTCAACAACATTAAGACCTTATCTTCCTTGTTGTGGTACATATATAACTGGCTTTGTCCTTAGGAAAAGGACACCTAAACAAATGTGTGATGCACAAAGTAAACCATTAGAAGAAAAGAAAAACACTTCTTGGGACCAGCTTATATTGTTCAATGACTTGTATGGAGTATATGAAGTAAACAATTTTTATTCTTAACATAGGATAACAAAATGTTGTCTCCTAATTTTGGAGTACCTTTATAAGATGCATGGTGCACGGAAAATACATAATAAAAATTACAATGTCAATATTTTATATTAAAATTAGGAAAGTAAATGAGAAACATGTGAAGTGATCTATTTTATTTTACTGATATCTTACACAACACTCACTCATTTTCATGTTTCTATTTTACATTACGTATTGGATCGTTCACAGATCAAGATTTAAAAATCTTCCATGTCTCTTTCCGAAGAATTAAAAAGTGAAATAATAAAAAAACTAAAAAAAAAAAAAAAAACGTGTAGGAGCAATATTTAGCGGACAAAACTTACACTTAAACCTACAATTGACACGTATAAAATGTTTCACGTGAATTTGTAAGTTGCGTGCATGTTATTTTAAATTTTGTTTTATACATGAATCGTAATGTAATACGCAGTCAATTATTGGTGTCGGTGACTAATTGGCTTTCTCTGCAGAAAGGAACCCGTGGTGGAGCTTTTCCTAAACATCCAAACTACAAATTTCAACCTATTCTCCTTTTCATCACCTCAAGACATCAACTAACCTAGCTAAGTTTTTAATAAACTCAACAAATTTATCAAGGCAACTTATATACTAAACTTCAGAGACATAAAATGCAATGTAATCTCTCTAATTTTATTCTTTTTTTCACCATCTAGGAACAAACGGAAAAAGAAGGAAAACATACTTCAAAGTCTAGCTACTTTGTTTTAAGTGTGTTAGGTGTATTTAGAACTTGGTTCTATTGATTAGTCTTTTGAAAAATGTTGGAAGGAAGAAGCAAGCATATTGTGTTCTAATATTAGTATTTTGGAAGTGTGAAGACCCAACATAAGACACTTTGTTAAGCAATAGCAAACATGGAAAGCATCCTTTTGTAGCGTGCTTCATTCTCACATTCACCATACACACCACACTGAGCCTAATTAAAAAGGGAATGCCACTACACCGTAGCCTCATTTACAAGCTACCATAAATGATGCAAAAGTCAACATGTGAAATCCCTTCGATTTTGCAACCTCAGTACCAAAAGAAAGAAAGGGACCATATTGGGAGTAACAAACTCTTCCCAATCCTGCATTCCCAATTAACTAAAGATTACAGAAATTAGCCACGTTGTGGATTAAACTAAACCCAAAATAACTGCTTTTGCGAAGCTCCAAGTAAAAGGCCTCGTTTAGATAACAAAGCAAAAGACAGAACCGCGTAATAAGAAAGTTTTCCTGCTGTTTCTGCTTTTAGAAGCTCCAACTTGAAAAAAAAAAATTGTTTATCTATTTATATTAATTGCCAACGCGTTAATTGCTGGAGCCAAACAGACCTCAAGCACATGTAGTCATCAATTCCTTACACAGACCCCCCTCTTGTTCACCTTCAGCCTCAAAAAACTGGCATTCATATTTTCATTTTACATTGCTTTTTCTTCCCATGTAGATTTGTACCCTTTAATCTTTAACCACACATGCTACAAAATCTAAGATCTACATCTATCACAGTGTTGTCAAACACTCCAAAACACAAAGTCAAAAGCTGTTTCCCTAAAACCACTGAATTTTCTATATGGTTAAAAGAGCTCTCAACACTGTACTTTTTCAAATACATTACAAAACCTTGTGTCCAAATAAGTAACAAAATATTACAAAATCATTGGTAAAAAAAAATAATAAAAGTGGCCTAAATCAAGTACCAAAATCAAATTATTTAAATGGCTATAGACAGAAAAAATCATTCAACATGCTCTGATTCCATAAGACCCTGAACAAATATCATTAAATATGAGCACTTGGGAGCATCGTGTTGCATGGTAGTGTATCTTCTGTCAGCTCCACTGGCCCATAACTTTCCCATTGAAGAAGAATACAAAAAATTTAATTTCAAGATGAATGAGTGTATACACAATAATAGGAACAAAATTGGTCAGACTAATGCGATAAATAAAAAATAACACAAATTTCCTTATTAATTTTCCATTCGTGTGTTATTATTCTTTCTCACCATTATAATTATTATGATTATTAATTTATCCTAAACTGTTGTAATTAACAATCTCTATAGACAGAAGAATCCACCACAGAGGAACAAATTTGCCTCTTGATCACATAATTAAGGTCGTGATTACTCACACCACGTTGAACCATCGGGAAGTCCCAAAACGACGTCGCGGAAGGGCCACCAGCCTCGGGTATGGACTCAGACGAAGCCACCAAATCAACATTCTTATTCTTCAACACGAACTCGCTCCCGCCGACAAGTTGACTCAGTATGGCGGCTTCAGTCACAGGGTTTTTCTTCTTCCTGTGCTGCGTGGCAGCGCGGACTATCTCCACGGCCACAGCGCCGGAGAGCCGCCGCACGCCGCGAGCGCCGCCGATTATAACGGAGGGCATAGCAACACGCTGCGTTCTCTTGCCGTGTTTTTCTTGTTTGGAGAATACAAGGACCGAGTCGGGGCTGGGAGCTCTGAGTCGGGGGGGCGGGTCTCTGAGAATCAAGAGGGTCTTGACGTCGGCGAGGATCACGTGTTTGAAGTTGCGTCTGACGCGGCCGAGGAGCATGGGGTAGCAGGCCCAGCGGCGGAGAGTGAGGGGCACGCGGTCGAGGAAGCCGGCGAGCGAGTTCTCCGGGTCAAGTTCGGAGGCGTGGAAACTGAGAACCGATCCGTAGCTGAGCGAGGAAGTGGTGAAGTTGGGTTTGGTTTTGGGACCCCAAAGAGGTTCCTTTTGCTGCTGCTGATGTTGTCGGAAGCGGTTGGGGAGGAATGAGGAGTTGGGGTGTTGGAGATGAAGCAGCGTGGAGAAGGCGAGGTTCTCTTGGGAGATAATGGGGGTGAATTTGGAGGATGAGGAAGGGGAGGGGAAGAGGAAAACGACGTCGGAGGAGGCGGGGAGGTAGGAGCGGTGGAGGAGGCGGAGGAAGAGGCGGAAGTCGTCGAGTTGGGTGTCGTCGGGGACGTGGGAGATGAGAAGGTCGGACATGGATTTGGTGCCTCTTCGGTGGAGCGTGCCCATGCGTTGGAGGGCAAAGGGTGTGTGAGGGGTGTGTGAAGAGGTGTGTGAAATGGGTTTTGTGGTGAGAGAGGTGTTGGGGAAGGTGGAGAGTGTGAAGAGGAGGAGCGTGGTGAAGAAAAGGAGGAGGCAAATGGAGATGGTGGATTGTGCTTTTGACAAGAGGGATTTGGATGGGGAAAGGAAAGTGAGTTTGGGTTTGTCGGTGATGGTGGATTTGTTGTCTTGGGAGAACAACACCAGAAGCATGCTCATACCTATGCCACTGTTGTTGTTGGTGTTGATGATGTTTGGCTTTGTTACTGTCATTGTTGTGTCTGATGATGTTGTTGTTGTTGCTATGGCTGCATTGCTGCTTCTGCTTCTTCTAATGGTTGGAAATGGGTGAAGGAGTTGTGAGAGTGTTGGGTCATTTGCTTCACACAGATTTTGATGATGCTCCAGGGACTCACACTCTTCCTCTTTCTTTCTTTTTATCTCTCTCCCTATTCTAATAAATGTCTAGCAGAGGATCTTAAAATATTGGTTTCATTGATACCATTAGATAAGACTTAAAGATAATAAGATAGACATGTTTTAGCTTTTGTTTACATAATTAGGGTGAATTTTCTAGTTTTCTTTTAAAATTTAAATACCTAAATTAGATTCTTTCCAAATTCAGAAAAATAAAAACATATAATTAAGTGTTTTTTATTGTTTGAGATAAGCTATTAGATCCTGGATAAATTATTCAAAGAGCATAGACATTACCCTTTTTATGTTAGAGATTAATTGATACATATTTGCTTGATAGTATTATCCTTTTCACATATTGAAAAATATTTTGTAAAATTAGTTTGCGCTAAATTTTAAAATAGTATTTAATTATTGTAAGATGTTTAATTAATAATATATTTTAATTTATATGTCAAAATTTGTATAATAAATAGGTTCTTCATTATAATGCATTTAAAAGATAGGTACGTCTGACTTTTCTTTAAGTAGTTGTGTAACCGGAAACTACCTTTAATATTCACCATCTATGTACAATGGTATATCAAATTTGTTATAATTCACATTCTACGTAATAAGAAAATAAGTTTCCTACGTGCCACATATTTCTTCCGTCTCATTTATGTCATGTATTGAACTAATTTTATTAAAATAACTTCATTCTTTCTGTAAATGCATTGTTTTTATTGAGACATAATGAGTAATTTGTTAGGACAAAAAAAAATAAAAATTGATATCTCGTTGAGAATTAAAAAAAAAACATTAATCAATTTGCTTTTTTAAAAGGATAAAACTACATAGTATTAAATAGGATTTTTTTATTATGAAAAATGACAACTACTTGTATCAATTATTATTATTATTATTAGATGAATATCAAACGAAGAATGTATGAATTATCTAACTCAATTTTGTAACTCTCATCGTTTTGATGGTAAAAATGGATTCTTACTTAACATATCCCCTGTTTATATACACACAGTTTTGTTTTATTTTATTTTTTAAACTCAACTTGTTCTCAAAGAATAAAATGTATCATGCTTATTCATAAAGGTGTAGTTACAAAAATCCAATAGAGACTGAGGTTGGAAAGATGTTCTTCTATAAAGTCTTTCAAAATTAACTTTGAGAAAAGTTGTGATAGTGGTAAACATGAATCAAATACAAACTTGCTATTTTTTTATAATATTAGTAACTTAAACCTTAATCATAAATAATAGCAATATTATTCTCTTCTTAAATTATGTATATGTTGTTAAGTAGGTGAAATCTGAGATATTATCTTTATTTTATAACTAGTAATGAGTTTTGTAATAACACAAAAAAATGGGTTCTTCAGATAAAGGAATAACTGGATTCATGTAACACAAGTATACAATAATAAACTTATTAAATCAGATCAGTTATATTGAGTAGAACTAAATCAATAACCATTATAATGTTAATAAGATTTATTTATTTATTTATTTGTAATAAACTAATACACATATTATGAGAAGTTTTTTTTTAAAATAGAATTTTTTCAATGGAAAAATAAAATAAAATAAAATATTGCATTGATAATGGATGATTCTATGGTTGAAAATAATATAGTATATGGCAGTAGGATGATTGATCTGGGGAACAGAACATTGAATGCTATGAAACTGCATAGGACACAGACAGAACAGCACCAAACTCAAATGAATAACTTTTAAAGAACCAAGAACAAAAGTCACACAACCCTAGCCCTATTTAATTATTAATAGTCCCCCCACAATGTTAGGTTAACTGAATTTAAATAATAAAAATTTAAATTAATTCATTTCAAATGCTTCATAAATTCATTATTAAACTAGAGCAAAGTAACATAATTTTAATTTGATAGTTAGTTTAGCTATTCACTCACTAGTATTTTAGCTTATATATTATATAAGATAAATATTTTTTTATGTAGTTAAATTTATAATATATAAATATTTTGTTAATACAATAAAATATTTTATAATTAAAATTAATAATAAGCTAACATCTAAAAACATACAAATTATATTAAGATTTATAATAGAAAATAAATTAGAATATAACTTTTACATTATTTAATATAATTTAAAAACAAATATAAAATAAAGTAAATTGAAAAGAGATAAATAAAAAAGATGATAAAGATAAATTAAGACTAGTTTGAAATGACTGAGAAATACTTATTTTATTTTGGATGTTGCACTAAGAATGTCTTTAGAGTGAGGCGAATAAGAATACTACTTTACAAATTATGAATTCTAATGATAATATAAAAATAAATAGTTTAAATAATTATACATATTCAACTAAATAAATTTTACATATTTTTAATTTATTATTTTAAATTAGAATAAGTATTTTCATTGAATGAAATGAAATAATGTAAATTTATATAATAACTATGATGATTTTATATTTTATAAATGATATTTAATGAGGACGAAAAGAATAAAAGATGTTTATAATAAACAAAATTCTCATAACATATATTTTTTACTAGCTAAACCATTAAATATATATTTTTAATATCCATGAATAATTCTTCTTATAATTGAAGATAATCTAAATTCATTTGACGTTATACTAGTTGTGAATTCCATAAGACAAAGTTAAATGTATAACTTTTCTCTTAATTTTCCCTTTACAGGTGTCACAAGTCAAATTTACTACAATTCCATCTATAATATTATCATATGTGATCACAATAGTATCATATTTTTTTACCACATATGGTAGTATGCTAAGAAAATAGTTGTGTGTTTAAATTTTTAATGTGGAAGAAATTATTATTCCAATTTAAATAGGACAAAAAGATACAAGAAATGATGCTGTTCATTTTTTTTTTCTGCCGACAGAACAGTACCCGTTTTTTCCTTGTAATTTTTATTTGTTATATATATTTTTTCAAATAGCCTTTTTATTTTATTTTCTTTCTTCACTTTTCTTTACCTCTCACTTTTCCCGACCCATTTCACCCTTTGTTTTACTTGTGATGATTTATCATTGATTGTCTATTATTACTAATTAATTTTAAGTTTTCTGTATCTAACGAAAAATTCCTCTGCAGAACTCTGAAGGTTATCTTGTTTTTTCTTAAAATAATATATTTTCCTTTCTCTTAATTTTATAACAAAGTAGTCAATGTTCCACAGTTGAGGGTAATTTTTTTAATCATGAATTATGGTATTCTGAAACAAACATTTTCTGTGTCAGCCGAATCAATTAAGTTAATGCTCATCAATTTTCTATTAATTGAGTTAATGCTCATCATTTTCTATTGTAATTTTGTAGAATTATTACAACTAGCTATGATGAAAATCTTTGAATTACTTATTATGGTACAGCATTAAATACTTTTCTTACCCTACCAAAAAAGAAATCGTATAACATTAAAAAAAATTATAATTTTTTTTCTCTTTTTATCATAAATAAAACATTTTTTTAAAGGAAAATGTGTTTATCTCATACTTTCAGTTTAAAATATGTCGCAAACCATGATTATTCACGACCAAAAAATGAATTCAAAAAGATAAAGTTAAAATTATGTGTTTTCTGTAGATGTATATTAAAGGCTGTATTTTTAAGCATTATTCTAGTTAACTAATTTTAGTAATACACTGAAAACTCATTAATTACTTAAGTTTTATGGTTAACTGGCTCTCAAAGAAATCTACAGCTACATATACTTGTTCATGTTATATGATAATAATACTGTTAATAATTACGTTTAACTTCTTTTTTTCTCAACACCTTGTGGTTTTGTGGATGGTGTTGTTTTACAAATGGTTCAACTTAGGCTATATAAAATACATTTTCACGTATGAATGAAATCTTATAAAAGCTCTATTTTTGGTTCGGCTGAGAAAATAGCATTATATATAACTTTTTATAAAAATATTTCTTTTAATATTATATATATATAAATAGATAGAGAGGATATTTTATTTCATTAACAATGTTTTAGCTACAATCTCTCGTAACATTATAAAAAACAAGCTATTTAGAAATCAATTTTTAGCTATCAAATGAAATGGTTGCTAATTGTGACTAAAATAGTTAGTAAATTGAATTTTAGTTACTAATAACTACAAAATATGAATTTAGTGACCAATTAAGTTAAAATAATTGGTATCTAACATTAGCTACTAAAGTTTTAGTAACCTATATCATTAGATAAATTGATATCTAATTAAGTTAGAGACTAATTTAGAATCTAATGGTGTAGGTCACTATAAAAATTTGGTAGCTAATGTTAGATACCAATTATCTTAACTTAATTGATCACTAAATTCAATCATTACTTCTATCTTCTATTTTGAAGTTATTTAACAATCAAAATCTAATTTGGTAACTATTTTGATCATAATTAGCAATTATTTTATTTAAAAGCTAAAAATTAGTCTCTAAATAATTTTTTTCTTATAATATAAAATAAGACAAAAAAATAATCACAGGATAAGAGGAAAGGATGATAAGAATATTTCTGTCTTTATTAAACAATTTAGAAGGAGAAGGATATTTGTGTTGTAGTAAAATAATATATTAAATTAAAAAATAGTTAGATTGGACGAAAATAGTATGTATAAGATAAACGAGTGATGAATGTGGGAGAAAGAAAAATATATGTTATTTAAATATATGGAGAATAACATTATATTATCACATGGGTGAATGAAAAAGAATTAAAAGGGAATATTGAGTATAAAAGGCAATGGAGAATGCTGAGTATAAAAAGAATTCGAAAGAGTTTGGGAAAAAAAAATAGTAAAGAGATATTGTTTGTACTGATATCAATACACTGATTATAATATCAAGCTGAAGGAAAAATGTAGAATGACTCAAAATATGGTGTGTGGTAAGAAATTTTAATAGGTGTTAGATGACGAGATGAAAATAAGAATATAATACATTACCTATCACCATAGTGGGTATATAAATGTGTTTAATAAATTTATTGAAGGAATGGATTTATTAAATATCTTATTAGTTTGAAGAATATTTACTTGATTTAAACCCAATGAAAAAAATCAGGAACAAAATTGACAATTGAATGATTGAAAAAGAGGAAAGGAAAAGTTCATAAGGTGTTACATCAAAACTTTTTCTTATATTGTCTCTTCAATGGATCGCGAATATAAATTAGTAAAACCATAAAACATTTAGAACTTTTTAAGAAGGAATGAGCTAAGTTTGAAGATGGGAAACGTTTCTTTTGAAAGAAAAATTGAAAATGACGAATAATAACGTTCATGTATAGAGTGGGAATGATTGCGACTATGCATAACAATAATAGATGGATGCAGAGATTAAACAAAGTATCATTTTTCACACATCACACGGCTAAACAAAGTTGTTTAAACTTTAGATAGAAACTACATTAGGAAACAAGTATCAATTAATGTTATTTATTAATTCAATCTGTAACACTTTGGGCATCTAACAAATGAATAACGATAGAGAGAGAGATTATATTATATATACTACATTTCACTTCTAATTTATTAATAATCCAAAATAATACTTGAAGCAAGACAAATATTAATGTAATATTACTCCGTACAGTAAAAGGATGGAAGAATAATATAACATTTCCATGAAACAAGAGGACTGTTTATTGACGTAGCACCAAGCTTCCATATTTTTTTTTTCTTTTTCTTACTTATATACGTCTCTCTTTCTTTTCTTTAAATTTTTTTACTGAAATCATTTCTATTCTATTAGATTATTAGTTTTTAAAAAGAATTTATCTTAAAGATTTTTTATTTTTGTTTATAATTTTGTATAATAAGATAATTGAGAAAAATATTCCTCTCAACTTGATTAGAAACATACTAAAATTTAGTGATGTTTGAATAACTTGTTTTAGATTCCTAAAATTTAGAGTAATATATTCTTGATTTATAGAAATTATTTGAAGATAAGCATTTTAAGTAAGAGAAGCTGACTTAAATATTTTAATAATATTCTATGATAGAAAATCTAGATGTGAAGATGCAAAAGAGATATGATCCCAAGTCTCAATTTTGCAGGAAAACTATTTGATGAAATTGTTATTGATTTCTTTTATGGTGTGAACATGTTGAAATATATGATTATTGATATAAATATTTTGAAATAAATGTCTTATGATCAAGGTATCTTGTGAATGTAATTGAATTATAAATCTTTTTTTTTTTGTTTTTTCTAACTTACATGTGGGTGCACTATGTAAGAGAGTAGCTTCATATCAAAATTTATTATCAACTTTGTTTGTATTTGATAGTTTTAAAGCAATAGAATGATTTACAAATTTTTAAATTATTGAATATTTATCATTTAGTACCTATGATTAAGAATGTTATTAGCATTTAGAGACTTTTGTAAAAGAACTTTTATTATTGAGGGCCTAGTGATTATGATTTTAAACTACTTGATGTGTTGTATGAAAGTAATATTTTATGTTGTTTTTCTATGTTGGAAAGGTTCTTGAATGTTATGTATTGTGAATTGAATGTTAAAAATTGATGTGAAATGAAATGTTTTTTGAAAGAGATGTCATACATTTGGGATAATGTATAAGTTGTTGTTTGATTGCGTATTAAGTATTGACATCTATGTTTTACCAAAAATCATCTAGTTTCACTGTTACTTCAAGTCACGTGAACTAATATATCAAGTGGTCAAAAATTGATGAGGAAGTTCATACACATCAGGACCGCTAGTAGTCACTTGATGTTTGAACTTAACCAGATCTTTGATGGGTGAATTATATGTTACTCTCTAGTAGGAGTCAGCTTAATACAAGTCTTCCGAAAAACAATAGATACATATACAATTCATATGATTGAAATGAAATCAAAATACTAAAGATATAAAGAAAATCAAGGTATTGAGATTGTAAATTGATTTATATATAGTTAGTATAGTTAAAATAAAATAAAATAAATAGATTGTGATTAAAAATAGATTCATACTATATGAATAATATACTATATATTAAAACTTTATATATCAATTTTAAAAGAAATTCTTATCAAGGACTATGATTTATTATTTTTTTTATATTTATTGAATATGTTATAAAAAAAATTGTATTAACTAACTTATCTTTATTTTTCTTGTATTATAATGAACTACAATAATTATACTGTATACATATGGACAAATATGGATCGAGAAGCAAAAATGGATCGAGAAGCAAAAACATATGAAAGACCATAAACAAATTTTTATTTTGAGTTTTGTTTTATAAATAATTATACTTATATAAATACGTGTATATAGAAAATAAGTATGTAATGAATTATATATCTTGAGGTGTCACACTTGATAAATAAATAAACCGGAGTCAAGATAGATATATGGCATGCGGTTATATGTTTAAGCAATCACTGTAACACAAAATAAGAGAAGAATTTTCTTAAAAAAAAAAACTGCACATTCGATGGCGATGGGCCATGAAAATAAAAGCGTAGATGAAGATGTCTCAGACAAAAAAAATCCACGTAATGAGGATATGTTTTTGTCGGTGAGAAAACCCTAAAAACTATGTTTTTTTTTCTATCGTACGAA
>Ga0209700_102588_pt1 | contig 36217 bp, 29 predicted proteins | sample SiratroredBW_FD_187528 | JGI IMG/M metagenome (GOLD analysis project Ga0209700, IMG submission 187528) | Root nodule microbial communities of legume samples collected from California, USA - Siratro red BW (SPAdes) (version 2) | ecosystem: Host-associated > Plants > Roots > Nodule | place: USA...
TTTGTATTCTCACATTGAAAAGCAAATTTCGAAAAGATTCAAAAAGGGTTCAATTCACCCCCCCCCCTCTTGAACTTAGGCCAAACACTTATTTTAACAATTATTATTATTATTGTTTTAACGTTTAAATTTTTATTTCAAGCACTTTTAAAATAAAAATTTAATAACATGAATTAAAGCTTAAGGTTTTCTAATTTTATATTAAAATAAAGATGAAATAATTAATATACTTATTTGAAAATTGGGATGTTACATTCTTTCATATCTTATATGACTGTGTGAAACATCTAAAGTTACCTACCTCTTTATTACCATATGATTTAACTATTTCTACTCCTACCAATGTTTCAGTCATCACTTCACTTGCATGTATAAATTGTCGTATTTCTATAGGTAATAGGTATTTTTTTCTGTAAATCTTATATGTCTACCGTTATCTCATTTGGATATTGTTATTGGAATAGACTAGTTATCTTCCAACCATGTTCTCCTAAATTGTTATGATAAGACCTTAATTTTCAAATCAAATACTAGTGAAGTTTTAGACCTAAGAGAATTAAAAGAGACTACTACCAACCATAATGAAGTTCTGAAGGGATCTCAAGTATACATGATCCTAACTTCTTTAAAGGTTAAGGAAATTCCAGAAATTACTAAGGTTCCAGTCATTTGTGAATACCTTGACGTTTTTCCTGAAGAAGTTCTTGGGCTACCTCTAGATAGAGAGGTGGAATTTACCATAGACTTGGTACTAGGATCAAAACCTGTGTCTGTAGCCCCCCTATAGGATGTCACCTCTAGAATTAGCTAAATTGAAGAAACAAATAAAAGAATTATTAGACAAACAATTAATCATACCTAGTGTTTCTCCTCGAGGAGCTCCAGTATTGCTAGTTAAGAAAAAGGATGACTCTATGAGATTGTTTAGATTATCGTCACCTTAACAAAATCACCATTAAGAACAAATACCCTCTCCCAAGAATTAATGACTTGATGGATCAACTAAGAGATGTTGTGATATATTCCAAAATTGACTTAAAATCTGGTTATCATCAGATTCAAGTTTAGGACAAGATACGATCATTATGAGTATTTGGTAATGCCTTTTGGTGTGAGCAATGCTCCTACCATTTTCATGGACTATATTAAGCGTATTTTTCATGAATTTTTGGATAAATTTTTCGTAGTTTTCATTGATGACGTTTTGATTTATTCCAAAAATCATGAAGAGCATGAGAGACATTTGAAGATTGTTTTACAAATTCTTAGAGAAAGACAATTGTATGGAAAATGGTCAAAGTGTGAGTTTTGGTTAGAACAAGTTCCATTTTAGGACATGTAATATCAAAAAGTGGTATTGCAGTTGACCCTTCAAAAGTTCAAGCTATACTGCATTGGGAACAACTGAAAAATATCACAGAAATACATAGTTTCTTAAGATTAGGAGGCTATTTAAGAATTTCTTCTTTCTCTAACCAATCTTTTTTTTCTTCGACCATCTCCCTCTAAAGAGCCTCACCTTTTAATTTCCATGATTCTTCTTTAGCGGCGTAATCCTCGTTCAGTTTCTCTTTGTGTTGCCTCTCATCTTCAAGCTCACCAAGGAGGTGAGTAATCTCCTTCTTCAAGTCAGCTACTTGTTGATTTAACGCCTTGTTATGAGTACGGACTTGAAAGATCTCAACCATTTTGATCTTTAGCTGGCTAACTTGTTGGTGAAGTCTTTCAACTTCGCTAAGGCTGGCTTTAACTCGGTTAAGTTCTTAACAGATTGGTTTTTCTTTCTTCCACCCATAAGTTTTCTTTGACTTTCTTCCCTAAGACACACGATAGAGCTGCTAACTTGCAAATTAATCCTTGCATTTCAGTGTTTAAGGAAGGAATATTCCTTGTGTCTAAAGCTCGAACATCTTTTTCCAACAGGTTGAAGGTTTTATTATGACCATTGAAGGGTATCTTTAGTCCAATCTCAAGCCAGTAGATGATGGAAGAATCGACTCTTCAATCACATTTTTGCCCTTTTTTCGTATGAGAGGATGCTTGGGTATGGTGATCTTGGTGTCTTCTACTGGTCGCTTCCTATTGTCCTCTGCTTGGGCTTCCACAACATTTTCCACCTCTTTCTTTAAGAGTTTGGGTATTTGCAGAACCCCTGCTTTTCTTTTTCCTGATTTGATCTCTTTCAAACATCTTGCCAATTCTTGGTTGGAAGAAGTCACTTGGTCTGCATAATAAATAGGTATATCATATTGCATAATTTAAGCCAATGTGGAAAATAAAGGAAAAAGAAATATACCAATATAATATTTTAAATTCAGTGCATGAAACTCAAGCTTTAACAAAATACTAGTTTAAAAAATTGCTCTCAACTTTTCTAAGTATATATAGTTATTTCATTCGGTTTCATCAAGTTCTTCTAAAGTTTGAGCACTCTAACTGAGGGTTGGGAGACCAATATAGAGGAAACCTCTCTAAGAGTGAAGATTCTTCGTAGGAGGTACAAAATTTAACAAAAATATGTTTTGAAATTTTTTAAGAAAATTGGAAGAGAGTGAATAGCCCCTTTCTACTCACTCCGTTTAGAGAGACCACAATTGGCAGGAATATTTTCTACTTAAAGGTCTAAGTATAGAAAAGAAAATCAAAGTGTACCTAGATTGAAGAAACGCAAAGGGAATAAATTCCTGGAAAAGGAAGGAAGGAACTGAGAATGTAAGGCAAAAGGAAGGCAAAAGAGGAGAAAGATGAAGTAGTAGTGAGTTTTGTGCAAGCAAGTGAAAGGTTGAAGAGAATGGATTTTAAAATAAAGCCAATGAGGTTTAGCCACGTGGAAAGTTTTAAAGAAAGGGTAATAGTTGAAATGAAATTACTCATTATGATGTAATTCTAGACATTTTAGTGAAGGTATCCAAGAGATTTTAAAGTTTCTTTGCCTATTCGACTTGAGACTGGAGGCTTGTGACTCGTTTTAGTCCTAAAGAGAACGTGTTTAGTAAAAAGAGGGGCAAATAATGATAATTCAAATAAAAAGAGTGTGTTTGTTTAGAATGGATAGAAAGACTATGGGCCTAGAATGATGTTGTGACAATAAATCACAAAAAAAAACTAATTTATTTAGTAATGGTTTGAGCTAGAAATTCTCGGTAACTAATCTCTGTTTAAATATTTGTACTTGTATAACTAAAAATGAAGATCCAGTATTTGAAAACACTTTTATAAAAAGAAAAGAAAAATTATAAATAAAGATAAACTCTATAAAAGAAATAACCTTTTTAACTAACCTAAGATTACTGTTTTAAACAGAACAATTATTAATAAAAAGAAATAAATAGCAAAACAAATCAAAATCAATCATGAAAATAAAAATAGAAAACATCCATAAAAATGTTGATAAAGAACGAATCACATTAATTAAAAACAAAAACCAAGAATAAAAACAAAAGTAAAAAAAATAAAAGATTAAAAATATTGATCGCCCGTCAAAAAAGAAAAACTCAATTCCATAATTAAAGATTCAACAAACATTTCATGTTATAAAGATTGAGCAGTTTTACGACAATCAAAGAAAGTGATTCTCTAATAAGTAATTGAAAAGATTTTGAAGCATTCATAGATTTTATGTACAGTTCCTCCTAAAGTAAAAATAGAAGTACGAAAGAAGAGATGAAAGAATAAAACCATATGGTTCAATAAATTTATTTTAATTTAAACTAAATTTAGTTTCAGATTTCGAAGTTTATTAAAATACAATTCAATTTTTAAATATTATATTTGAAAACGGATTAGTTTATGTACATTCTTCTTCCAACTCCACAATTCTTAATCACTCTGTGGTTTACTTTTTTTCTTATAAGATTTTTGAATTTTATACACTTATATTTAATAAAAATATATTAATGCCATAATTCGTATATGCAAATTTATCAATAAATATTTTTATAAAATTTAAAGAATATATATCACAATTTATAATAATATAAAATTATAAATTTAACACGAATGGATCATTCACCGGATAAAATTATTAAAAGAACATCTATAATTAAAAAAGTATAGAGATACTGGAAAGAAAGAAAAAGAAAGGGACACACGTAAACCCATGAATGGAGTTCCTTTTTATTTATGCATTTTTTTTATCTGATTTTGCTTCCTTGTTATCCTGTTTTTCTCTCTCCTCTACCTTTCTGGTTTTTTCCTCTCTCCTGTGATCTCTTCCTGTTTTCAGGCGATTTCTGGGTTTCCTTTCCAAAACCCTAAACTCTCATTTCTGAATTCTGTCTACCTTTCATTGTTTTAATCATCATTCAATCTCCTCAACTATAAGTAAATAGTCACTCATATTTTTTTAATTAATTAATACTAATAATTCCATATTATTTTCCCACTATTTGTATCATTATTTCATTATTGATAATCAGGAATACTGATCACTGTCCTTAATTTGTAACTTAACCCGTGAATTTTTGTTTTTAATATTTTCGTGGGTTTCAGTCAAAGTTGGAAAAAAAGGAAAAAAATTTGAAATTTGTTCCTTTTGTTTTTAATATTTCAATTTCTGTCTTGCCCAAAGGTTTCCCTAGTTGTCGTTGTGTTTTTTCGGTGTTTTTTGTTTCGAGGGAAAAAACGCGGAGAAGGGGAAAGATTTTGGAGGCAAGTTTTGTTTTGGGGTGGTTGTGATTTGGATTGTTTCGGCGACGTTAAGGATACGGTGACACATGTGACCTCAGCTGTTAAAAAAAAAAAAAACTGATTTTTGCCTTATTTTTTCAAAAAAAAAAAAAAAATCGTTTTTGTTCTGGTTCTTGATGGTGGAAGAAGGGTGTGATGATTGAATTTAAGGGTGGATTTGAAGAATCAGTGGTGACCCTTTTGTTGTTGTGTCTGTGGATAGCTGTTATTTTCATCTCTTTGGTTTTGGGGATGAGTAGAAATGATGGCCAGAAACAACAGCACCTTCTTCATGGAGGTGTTGCTGCTGGTAGTGGTGGCAAAACCAACAGCAATGGCTTTATTCCCAGCTCCTTTCGTACTTTCTCTGGTTATCTGAAGATCGTTTCATCAGGTGCTTCTACCGTTGCTCGGTCAGCTGCTGCCTCTTTTGCATCATCGATTTTGGATAAGCATGGTGATGCTGACCGTGATCGGGTATGTATGAGCGAGCTATAACTTGGTGGAACTAGAAAATAGTAGCTTGCTTGCTCATCATGCCTATCAAGTTTATGAATTGCAGCTTGCTTGCTTGTATTGATGTCATAAGATCTTTGTCCATTGGAATTAGATTAATTAGTTTCTTTTATTGCTGATGCAGTTGCTGATTCTATATTGTCCAGTTAGATTTGTTTTTCCCTAACATGAGGTAATAGTTTATGCAATTCTAGTTGAGGAGTAATGGTTTTTACTGTGTGTTCATTCTTGGAAGGATCTCATGTCACGTGCAAGGTGTACAGGGTAGAGTTTGAAGTTAAATATGGGAGAATTAACGGTTTAGATATTTTAAAATACAAGCACCTGAATGTGAGAATCAATCAACTCTCTTAATCTTCTCGTCAGTGTTCACCATTTGAGTTTTACCCTTTGAAGTGCAAACCTGCACTGTAGAGAATACATATTTGTATTTTAGATACGATGAGTGATGACTATGATTATTTTTCAGTTCCTGTAGTAATTATTTGTTGCATGCTAGTTTTCACATATGGAAGTGTGGTGTACGTTCTTTCAATAATTGAACATCTATATGTGCAATTTCTTATGGCAATGAGGATATCATCATTTATCCCAGTAGGTCAGCAGGAGTGCACTTGTTGGGGTATATGGCCTCTAGTGTGTAAGGTTCTTGAGGATGCTTGTAATGTTCATTCCATAGCAACCCCTTGTCAAACAGAATGTTTTAAAAGATGAAATTTAGAATAGGTTTTATTAAGAAAAATCATAAAGTGTATTTTTGGTAATCAGGTTTTATGAGTTTTCTTATCAAGGAGTGGGTTATTTATTGGAAAGAGGCATCCAATTGGTATATATTTAATTTTTTGCTTTCTAATAGAAGAAATTAGTTAAAGAGAGCGAAAATTACAATGAAATTTGTTGACTAGGGATTCTCCCTAACTGATAAGTGGACCAATATGGAGGAAAAAACACAAAGGGATCTAAGGTGCACAATCTGTTGGCATAAACCCCTCTAGAGGACCATGAGCTATACACCAAATAGAAGTGAAATGCCTAATATTTGTTCTAAATTAGCTGTTCTGACTAAAAAACCTTATTACAGATATGAGATCTGTACTCCAGCAATGTCAAATTGTAGCATAGAATTTCTGTATGAATTTAGCTCCACTGTTTTTTTCATCTACCTTCAGATAATGTACATAGTGTTTTGACTCAACTAAATGTACTGTGCTGTTCTGTGTGTGATGTCCCTGAACATCCGTCAAATGCACCCATGAGTTCTAATGTGACAGTTTCTGAAGTAAAACAAGCATAGCTGGACTTTTTGGCAGTATTATGTGATAGATTTAATGTTCTTATGTAATTTATTGTTTACCAAGTATCCTTATGTTTTGGAACTACTGGGCCTTTTAATCTTTTGCTGTTGTATAAATGATGCCGCTTATTCTTATATTTTACATATTTGTTTCCTTATGCTAAATGGATGTTTGTTTAGGATGGATGTATGCTATATAAGATTTTTTTATCTGGCGCTGGGTCTGATTTCTGTTTGCTTAGTTACTTATTTAATATTGAAAATTGGTACTTTTGTTTTTCTTTTTTCTTTCTGTTACGTATTTCAATTTGGTGTTAAGACTGAGGTGACAATTTTCAACTAATTCCAAATATGTATAGGTTATTTGGGCTGGGTTTGACACATTAGAGGGCCAGGGAGAAGTCCTTCGACAAGTACTTCTTCTAGGCTATTGGTCTGGCTTCCAGGTTTGGGATGTTGATGATTCAAATAATGTCTGTGACCTAGTTTCCAGAAACGATGGCCCTGTTTCTTTTATGCAAATGTTACCAAGTCCAACTGTATCGAAGAGACTGGAGGACAAGTTTGTAGACAAGCGTCCATTGTTGGCAGTATGTGTGGATGATTTCTTAGCGGGAGGAGGCAAAATACGAGAGGGGTTGGTTGCCACTTGCAATGGGGGCACTTCAAACCAGCATGACCAAGTGAATGGAAACTATCTGCCAACTACTGTTCAATTTTATTCTATGAGGTCCCAATCATATATTCATACACTAAACTTTAGATCAGTTGTTTATTCTGTAAGATGTAGTTCTCGAGTAGTTGCCATTTCTCTGGCTACTCAGGTACACTTTCTAATATCTATATTAAGTTCCTCTAAACTTGTTTTACTCTAATGTTTAATGGTATCTTTATTTTGCAGATACATTGTTTTTCTCCCACAACTTTAGTAAGGGAGTATATTTTGCTCACCAATCCTATAGTAATGAGTTGTCCTGGTTCTGGAGGCATTGGATTTGGACCACTGGCAGTGGGTCCTAGATGGCTGGCCTATAGTGGAAGCCCTGCAGTAATAGCCTCTTCTGGGCGTGTCAGCCCACACCATTTAACACCTTCTGCAAGCTTTCCTGGGTTTTCTTCAAATGGGAGCTTGGTTGCACACTATGCCAAAGAGTCTAGCAAGCATCTTGCTGCTGGGATTGTGACCCTTGGAGATATGGGGTACAAGAAACTTTCCAGTTACTGCTCAGAACTTCTCCCAGATAACAGTTGTTCTATACAATCTGTAAATTCTAGCACCAAAGGAAATGGAATCATTCATGGCCATTCAACAGATGTGGAAAGTGTTGGGATGGTAATAATGGTTCTTTATAATAATTTTTAATTCACTTGTAATTCTGCACATATTGTGCTTGATTATCTTCTATGATAGCATCTTCCCTGTCTTAGGCTGTACCACCTGGTCTTTCCTTACTATTGGCTCTAATATTGTTGCAAACATAGTTGTCATTCTGGAAATGACAGTCTAGTACAATTTTGCAATTTCTCAATAGTTTTGCATTGTGTATAATCTCAAGTTGGATTCTTGCATGTATATTTTGGTCTTGGTTACTCTTGTACAATATGGCAACTGATGCTAGTACTGTTAATAGTTTTATTTTACTAGCATAACTTATTCTTCTCTTTCAGGTCATTGTAAGAGATATAGTCAGTAAAAATGTCATTGCCCAATTTCGAGCCCACAAGAGTTCCATTTCAGCTCTATGCTTTGATCCTAGTGGGACCATCTTAGTGACTGCTTCGGTTCAGGGGCATAACATTAATGTTTTTAAGATAATGCCTGGATATGAGAGAGTGTCAGCATCGGATGCTGGCCCTTCTTATGTTCATCTCTACAGGCTGCAACGAGGCTTGACAAATGCAGTGAGTTCATCTTCGTGCTCAGTCTTTCTTTGGAATAATACATGTTCATTTTTATTTTCAAAATGCATCAATAATTGCTTGAGACCTTTTCTAAATCTGTATTTGACTTTTCAGGTTATTCAAGATATTAGTTTTAGCATTGATACCAGGTGGATTATGATTAGTTCCTCAAGGGGCACTAGCCATCTGTTTGCTATAAATCCTCAAGGAGGACCTGTAAATATTCTATCATGTGACAATAGTTTAACAGAAAGAGATGGCTTGAATGTTATGCCTAATCAAGCAGTTCATTGGTCTCGTAGTTCAGCTGTAGAAATTTGTAAACGGCAGAGCCTCTGTGCTTCTGGTCCTCCAATCACACTCTCTGCTGTAAGCAGAATTAGGAATGGATCTAATGGATGGAAAAGCACAGTAACTGGTGCTGCTGCTGCTGCAGCTGCAACAACTAGGTTGAGTTCCATTTCTGGGGCTATTGCTTCCTCTTTCCATAACTTTGAAGGAAGAAGTACCTTGGACGTTAATGGGAACTATTCCAAGGAAAAGTATCATCTGTTGGTCTTTACATCCACAGGTTCAATGATACAATATGCTCTGCAGACAATTAACTGTCAAGATTCTGGTGTTGTTTCTGGATTAATGCCTGCACATGAGTCTGCCCCTCTGACTGATGCAAGAGTAGTTATTGAGCCTATCAAGAAGTGGAATATAAATCGTAGAGATAGTTGGAGAGAGGGAGAAGAAAATATCGACATTTATGGAGAGAATGGAGTTTCAGACATCAATAAAGTATATTCGGAGGAAGTAAAGGATAAGATCATCAGCCCTAAAATGAAGGATGAATCTGTGAAATTGAATTCCTGTTCTGAGAAAGAACATCATTTGTATATTTCAGAAGCTGAACTGCAAATGCATGAAGCTAAGACACCATTGTGGGCAAAGACTGAGGTATGTTATCTTAAAACTGGAAAATGCATTTTTTAATTGTTTTTAAAACATTATAATGCTTGACAGTTTGACATTTAAACATGTTATTCGTTGCCAACCAGATATATTTTCATTCAGTGGCTAAAGAGGCTACTTTGATGATGGATGAAGAAGCTGCTTCTGGAGGGGAATTTGAGATTGAAAAGATCCCTACTCGTGTGATAGAAGCTAGGTCGAAAGACTTGGTTCCAATTTTTGACTTTATTCAGACTTCAAAATTTCAACATACAAGGTTTGGTGACTAATTACTTTACTAATTAGTTATTATTAGGTAGGCCAAAAGGTTTGGGCTGTGGATATTACGAGCTCTTTATTACTAGGTTGTAATGACATTTCCTCACTCTCAGGCTTCTATTTATTTTTGCATTAACTCTCTGCATTCAAGGAGATAGTTTATTTATATCAATGAAAAAATATTTTCTTGCAGGACTCTTGTGGATAAGAAGTTAAATGCTCAATTTTTGCATCAAAATTCTAAGTTCTTTGAAAAGGGAAAGATTTCACCCGGGAATAGATCTCCTGGTTGTATGACTAATTCTGGTGGAAATATTGCTGAATTTAAAAGTGGCATTGGAGGAAATGAGTGGGATGATGGTTTGATTCCAGCAGAAGCAGAGGGTCTTGTAAATAGCAATAGCACCCTTAAACCTGATACTAGGCCAGAGACTGTAAATAATAGAAGAGGCCACATAGAGATGGATTTTCATCACATGTTTGTAAATAGTGACAGAGAAGGCTTGAATATGGAGAATCACCATGAAGAAAAAGAAGAGGAATTTGATTGAAGGTAGTAGTAATATTTTAATTTCTGATATAGATTTGTCAAACGATTAGTTTTTGACATAATTAAATTGATTTACTAAATCGATCAAATATTTGTGATATTACTGATCATTAGTCTGGCTGTTTATATGTGTAATTGAGCTATGGTTGCTAATAATTGAATGTAATTTTCTTTCTTTTCATAAGCATGAAATATTCTTTCATTTCCCAGTGGAGGCTTTGTTAATTTTGTAGGTTATGGTTGAAGAGGTAGAGTAGTTTGAGTTGCAAGGGCTTGACTGCTATACCGAAATGTGGATATACATTGGGATTCTTCAGTTGACTTTGTAAATAACAGATAAATTCATGTCATAAATAATTAGCTTTTTGATGGATTTAGTTCTTCTAAATAGAATAAATGTGTAAAAAAAAAGTAAGGATGCATATCCATATTCTACCACTTTACACGTCTTCTAAGGATTCAAAATCAGTTGTAATGTCCAGTGTAAATAATAGCACAACCTTGTATATTATCTTTTGCCTTTCATTCTATTTAATTACATTGGTTTTTTATAAGAAAGTCGTGTGGATTGGTTTCCATATTTTTTACACTTTCATCTTCTCTACATCTCGTTCCATACTATCAAACTCATCCTTAACTAGTAAAGGTTCAATAATTGAACTATAATAAATTTGATATTAAAAATAATTGTAATAGTTAAATAATGTATAAAATAATGTTAAAGAATTATAATTTCTTAATTTAATAACACTAAAAATAAAAAATAACATATTTTGTAAGTTTTTAATATTAAAAAATATGCATACAAAACTATTATATTATAATATTTACGTGATTAATATTTGAAGGTAGAAATGAGTAAAGTTTTTATAGAAGAAAGTCTTAATATCTTAAGTTTTTCATTTCACATGATGATTCGACCATAACAAATAACACATGTATTTAATATACTTTATCTAATATGCAACAAACAATAGAAAAAATAAAATAGCTTACAGATGGTACTTGATCATGGCCAAAGAATAAATTCTTGTTAAAGTAAAAATTATAATTGAAGTACAAAAATCAAAGAGCACACAAGTTTATGTTAGATGTCTACTACAAAGGATTAAAGGAGTAATGCAAAGATATAGAGAAAGCAAGAAATATAAAGAAAGCAAGAAATGTTAGATAACTCTATTATCAATAAACGATGTTCTCTAATGAACATTAATCAAGAACAACTATATCACTCATTACTTTGGAAGCTTATCTTTATAGCATGAGATGTGTGTGATACAAGTTAAGAAGAATATAAGTTGTGAAAGATGTGATGGAGCAATCTTCTATTAAGAAGCGTTAGAAAAATAAGACATGAGTCGAAGATAAAGAGAAGGTAATCGAAGCTTGAGTAGACACATGCAGTGTTAAATACTAAGAGAGTAGACAACTCTCCTAAGATAACTAAGAACAAACTAATATGATGAAATGTTCAACAATAGACGACTCAAGTCATGTATAATAGATGTCTGATGACAATGCTCAACACGAAATGCATCTTTAGAATGTTCTATAGTTTAGATGTCTACAGTTGACTAAGAACGACTCTCCATAAAGATTATAATACAAGTACCAAATGATCATCAATGTGCAAAAGTCCTTTTTGGTATTATCAGTGGTCCAAAGGCATCATAAAGATAAAGAGTGTGATCTAATCATCTCATTATACTACAAATGAGAGGATGTCAATAATTAGTCATGATCCTTTATGGACAATTGTATAAGGAAGAACTACATGCAAAAAAGCCAAGTTCCAAGAAATGATTAGCAATGTCACGCGCATGTGAAAAAGTGCAAAAGAACATTCAAATGCTAGAATTGTGGTTCGTCATCTAGAAAATATATAACAGAGAGCAATCTAAATTATAAACTTCTCATAGTTGCGAAGTAGTATTTTATAAAGCAATGAGCATAAATTTCATATCCACTTGTGTGAGATATGAACCTTATAATCAAACAAGATTTCATTATTGTATATCTTGTAGAGACTTCGTGTACTTTTCTTAGAGATGCCTTGTCCACTTGTGCTTGAACTTAGGGAAAGTTTAAGTGGATAACATGAAGAAGCTTTGTGCAATTTGCCTAGAGAGGCATTGTTTACTCAAATAGCCAGAGTAACTTTATGTACTCATTATATATTAGAAGTGTTAGTAATAAGACTTGTAACTTATTTTATATAGTGAAAACCTCTATAGTTTGCATTGAAAAAGTGGACATATCCTAAGTTGGGATGAACCAATATAAAATTGTGGTGTTATTGATCCTTATATTACACATTACATAACCTATTGACTATCTCTTTCAAAGGCTTGTGAATGTAGGAATAGTTGGCTCTAGAGCTGGGGGGGAGGGGGGGTGTGGGTGGTGTGTGGTTAGGTTGATTGAAGACTGAACTCAAATCGTTGCAAGCAAAAGAACAACCTAAGATCGTCTAACACAAGAATAGATAAGCACAGAGAAGGCAATTTTTTACTAGTTCATTCATACCACTTGGGTTATGTCTAGTTCTCCCTTGAACAAATTGCTCATAGGTTCCACTGTACTGTATACATCTACAAAGAGTACACAGACCTCTTCAGGTTATACGAGTACACAAACCTCTCCAGGTTAAACCAGTTCCAATCTACTCTCAAAAGAAAACACAACTAAACCTTGTAAGGGATTACTTCACAATAGTGAAGAATTACAAGAGATTTTCGCACAACCCAAACCAATGAACACTTTACAGTAGCTAATATATGCAATAGACACTCATTAGAATAGTAGAGTAGATGTTGTACTCTTCTAATTTTTTTTCTTGTATTTCTATTTTTTATTATATATATATATATATATATATATATATATATATATATATATATATATATATATATATATATTCTTTGAAGATTAATCGTGATTGGGACACTTTTTCATCTTTCCAGGCTTCATCAGCTCCTAGTATAAATGTGGCTATGGTTGCCTTCGCCTCAGTATTCTTGGATTACGAGAAGAAACGAGAAAAGAATCTAGTCTCCATATCCTTCCAACTAGTCAAACTTTGGTTAGGATGGGATTGGAGTCAAGCCTTAGCCTTTCAAGTAAGAAAGAATGGAAACAATCTAAAAAACAATGTCTCCTCATCATTTTCTGTTATTATAATAAAACCACACAACTCATAAAATGTGTAGAGATGAGTATGTGAGTCTTCATGATCCAAGCTAGAAAATTAATTCGAGCTAATAAGTTGTAATAGAGCAGATTTCATCTCATCAATCTTCTCATTCATGGAAGGCCTCACAATTCTAATGAAGTCTTCAGGACTCGTGTATGCGATTGAGTCCCCTATAGTTCTCTTACGATTATTATAATTTTGATTCTAGTTTTCTTAACCATCTCTTCTTCAGAAGGATGTTCAATATTCTGAGTGACGACTTGAATGGTGGAAGATCGAGGAATAACTTGTTGGACTTTAGCTCCCTGTCTCCTTGTGTCAAATAAGTTTTTTCATGCAATCCTTCCAATTTTTGGATCTACTAGTAAAGGTTATAAAGAAATTTTCCTCCTAGTGAGATGGAACCTTGCATACACAAGAACACACAAAAACTTAGAACCACAAGTTAGTCTAATTAAATTATATGCAAAAAAATAAAAATAAAAAATTGAGTCTGAAAGCATATAAATGCAAAAATTATGTATTGAAACACAAATCCCTAACAATGGTACCAAAAACTTGTTAGTTTTTATTTTGCTTCCAATAGTAACTTCACTAATTGCAAATGTAGTAAATAATAAATATTATTCTCTCCCAAAGGACTTACGCAATACACGACAATAGTTATAATTGTAACAAAATTAGACTAAAGAAAAAATACATAATTTTTATTGTTGTGGGAGAAATTAAATTTATCCTAAATCAAATAAAATATTTCCAAGTATTTTGGTCAAACATTTGGAATGTAAAAAAAGGATAAAAGATAATTGGAATTAAATTTCTAGGATTAGACTTCATCAAACTTCACTTTCATGCATAAAGACATTTACCCTTTTTCCAAACAAATGTCAATTTCAAGCCACAAGAATACCCAAACCTTAATTCCTTAGGTTAACGACCCTAAGTTTGCATATTAATCGTCAATTTCTTAACTAATAAATAAACAAAACTTGCTTTTGCCATAAGAGTCTTAAGATAATAAATTAATCATACTTTATTCCTAGACACAAGCATTCATTACATACTTTAATTTAGTTATAGATTACAAACAATATTTGTGATACCCCAAGAATAAAATATCATGACATGAATGATTACCACAATAAGCATTAATAATGGAATCAAATTACAAACACTGAAAGAAAATACATGTATATATTGATTACATAGAATTCCATTGGTTGCATATAACCCCAACAACAATGGGTGTAGCTTCTCATAGTCATGAAGAGTCCAAAAATAAGAAATGAACAATGGAAGTAGATGATTACAGCAGAAAGTTTAAAATTGTTGTCCTAGTCGGACTTTTTCTTTTGTTTGCTCCAGATGCCTAATCTTAATGCTGAGAGTTTCTTAAATAGAATATCTTTAGCAACGCTCACGCCCGACCCAGCTTCGGTGGCGCTAAACATAATTTAAATCTAGAGACTTGTGTTCCAACTTGCACTCGACCCAACTTTAGCGGCGTTGGGTGCAATTCAGGGGTTTTGCTCTCAACATCTTTGGCACCGAGCTTGAGTTGCCTCTCTTATATTTTTCATGTTCAAGGGCTTCAATCCTACTTCTTCTTGTTTAATAGGGATTAATGTATAAATTCATTCTCAGACTCCAGTAATCAGCTATTAACAAAAACGTAATAAAATAGAGAATTAAGCATATTCCAAGCTTAGGAAGAGTTGATTCTATTATAAAAATTAATCCAAAAATATCATAAAATCAAAGCTATCAATTATCCAGGAGTAGCTAAGTGTAAAGAATACTCATGGTTAGTTAAGAGTGGCTTGAGCAAAGAATACTCCGTGTTAGCTAGGAATGGCTTAGACAAATAATACTTAGTTCATCTAGGAGTGGCTTGAGAAAACTCAAGGGGTTATCTAGGAGTGACTATGAGCCCAAAAAATGTTTAGTTTGGCCAAGAGTATATTATGTTAGGAATACTCAAAGGGTTAGCCAAAAGTGACTACAAGTTTAAAGAATACTTGATTTTGTACTTTGTAGCATTAGTCTACTTAGTTGGTTAAGAACTGGATGTAATCTATTGTGACAGATGAACTATTATAAATTACTATGTGTAGTTTCTCTCTTCCTTATCCCTTTTTATATTGAATTTTATCATTGTTTTCACTAACCTAAGAAGGAAAGTTAATGTGTGAGAATTTACTAAAATGTTTTACTAAACATGTTTAAATGAAGTATTTGATCTACACTTGCATTGGTTGGTTAGACGCTAAAACTATTGTTTAATCACTTGTTGAAGTTAACATGAATATATGTTAGTCAGGTAATTTAGTTGAGTTGTAAATTTGCATCTGATGATATTTTGAACTTAAAGAGCTAAGAATAAATTAAGCATTCAAATTCGTCTGTTTGATAATATTTGTTATAAATTTTTCAAAAGAAAAATATTTTATGCTTTATTAAATGAGATGTATCACTATAATAATTTTTTAATTTACTTACTAATTATTACATGTGGACAAAACTTTGTAGGCAAATTTAGCATTACTGATGAACTTATATCCGTAGATAATACCTATGTATATGTATTTTTACATAAATTACCCACGGATACAGATCTGTAGGTACGAATTTCTCTATAGATAAAATTTATTTGGTAGTAGTTGTATGTACTATATATGTACAGAAGTCGGGTTGAATCCTTTTTGCAACAAATTATTAATAATAATAATTAAAACGTGACACATTAGACTAAAGTGTTTTCAAAATAAAAGGTTTAGAGCTTTGGAGCTCTCCAAAAGTATTTCTAAATAATCCTTGTAACATGTTAATTTTTCTTCTACATTTTTTATTAACTATATCTGACGATATGGTATATTAGAGATATGTGTTCTCATTAGTTGCAACATTATCTTGTTTGAGTTTTTCATTTTCTAAAAGTAAAGCTTTAAACCTTTACTTTAATTTTAAATATTGCTCAGATATTTAATTGTAGTTTTTGAGTAAATCCTCATAAGAGAGATCATTCTCATCTTGATGAATAGAATGAGTTAGAATCAAAAAGGAAATTAGAGATAGGGTTGGAATATACCTCTTTGTTTATGCTACGATCAGTTGCATGCTCCTCTAAGCTAGAGCCTGACCTAGACTCTAAATCTTCCCACATAGTCATCAGACTTTTCTTTTTTATTATTGGCTTCTTCCTCAACAATGGACACTCAAATCTACTACAAAAAAAGGCTAAAAATTTGCCACTAATTTGGTTATCGGTAAATTTACCGACATATTATTATTATTATTATTATTTTATACTTTTTTATTTATAATTTTATTATTTTTATTACCATTATTAATGATTTTATTGAAGTTATGAACAAAGTGCAACATGAGAGATTCAAAACCATGACAGAACCCACAACCATCAGACTAGAGGAGCATTTCTATCATATTATGATTATTATTATTCTTATCATTACAATTATAATACCTATTATTATTATTATTATTATTATTATTATTATTATTATTATTATTTTTAATAGATTAAATCTATCAGTAAATTGGTGAGAAATTTATTGATGGATTTTTACTGAAGTATAATTTGGCAATAAATTTTTTCGTCAATAAATTTGTTAGTAAATTGACCGCAAAATTTTTCATCACTAAAATTCGTCAGTAATGACATTTTATCCACGGATAAAATTTTGTCGGTAATTTTTCATCGATAATTTGAGTTTCTCTTGTAATGATCGCATGTGCCCTAACTTCTTGCACTTGAAGTAGACGATATCCTAGAAAGCTTCATTCTTCTTCATATGGAACAACCTTCCTTTTTTCCTACGAGGAAACCTTTTATTTCCTTGTCCTCTACGTTTAAGCATTTGCTTAAGCTTTAAGGACATCAAAGATTCATTGTTGTCAGACTTAATGTTGCATGTCACTACTTCCTCCTTATCTAAAGCTTTGATAGTTTTAACTTCCTTTCGTTTGATACGGGCTACTTTTACCATTTCCTTTAGAGCTCTATTTGATGAGGTTGATACTTCCTTTTGGCTTCTATCTAGAAAATGCATTTCATACACTCTCAAGATTCCAAGCAGCTTACCTCATATGAACTTCTTCAAGTCTTGGCCCTCTGTTATGGTCGTTGTCTTAGACTCCCAAATCTTGGGCATGTTGCCCAACATCTTTAGATTTATTTGAGTCTTGGAGAAGCTCTATTCGTGATCTTATATCTTATTTAGAAGAACATGAGTTCTTCTAAACATGGCTTAGTCACTTTTACCATCCTTAGTTGTGAAATACTCATACTAACAAATGAGGGTGTCAACTTTGCGAAGTTGCACATCTTCATTACCATCATAGTTAATGAGCAGGGAATCCTAGATTTCTTTTGCAGTCTTCAACCTACAAATCTTTTTATATCCATTCGTAAATAAGGCACAAATAAGAGTGTACCTTGCTTTGTAGTTTAAATGCATCCGGTTTAACCACTGAGCTTTGATACCAACTGTGAAAAATAGGAAAACTATAAAAAGGGAGGGTTGAATTATATTTTAAAAACTTTTGAAAGTTTTTCACAAGGATTGTCTAAATACATGCAGACAAACGAAAGGTTTTGTTAGTTGGATGAACTGACAAAGATTTTCAAAAATTGAGTTTGAAAAGCTTCTCCTTCTTTAGGTTAGTACAATATATATATATATATATATATATATATATATATATATATATATATATATATATATATATATATATAAACAATTTAACAAGAAAAGATATGGAAGAAATTACTCAAGATGATTTTATACTAGTTTGTCTAATAGTGCAAACTATATCCATTTCTCAAACAACTTTTTGAATTCCACTAGTAGATTAATGCTCCAAGATACAAGAGTATTTTTTTGGCTCATAGTCACTTCTGCCTAACCCATACGAGTATTGTTTGACAACAAGACACTCCTTTACAATAAATCACTCTTGACTAATGCGAGTACTCTTTAAACAACAAGTTATTACTAACTTAAGACAAAGAAATTGTCTAAGGTGTGATCACAAAGATCATATGGGTTGCTTATTGATGGAGTGAATTTATAAGACATTATTGACCTATTTTATGACAAAAATCAACTCTCTTCACACTTAAAATCTGCTTCATTCTCAATTTTATTTGGTTTTTGTTAATAATTGATTATGAGAGTTAGAAAAATCATTTAATTGATAATTTCTCATATTTTGGTTGAATTTGAGCGAAACGGTATTGGATTAGAAGATGGAGGATGGAAGCCTTAAAAGAGTAATAGAAAGAGAAAATTGGAGTAAAAGAAGTCATGCCTGACTCAACAAACCCGAGCTTGGTGCAAGAGGACCCGAGAGCAAGTTCAAATAAATGTACCTGGTGCACATTATACGGGTCGGGCCACGTTAGGCCTCAGAGCTATAATAGTAACAAAATCCAGTGGTGCTCAATGCAACTAGGCTAGACACGAACGTCGAAGTTTCTAGTTTATTTAATAATTTCTCATAATAGGGTTAGGAATCTTAGGCTATTGGAGCTCAAAATTCACTCTTAGAAGGTAGTCTAAGGATTTATTATCGATTCTTCTTCATATTCCACTACTCTATTGTAAGGTTTGGTATCCTCATGTCTATGAGAAGCTGAATTCTCTATTGTAAGGGTTAGGTTAAACCTTTCTAAACTATCATGTAATCATTTCTGCTTTAGTATTTATGTCTTTTCTTTCATTATATCAGTAATTTAAGTCTATACATAGTGCTTTTTGTGTTGGTTCATAACTCGATTATTGAATCTTGAGAGTATTGGAAAATATCTCTTGTTTCTAGGTCTGAATTAAATTACTAAATGAAAGCTCATGCGTAAGAATAGAGTGTGATTCAATCGTTGTCTTAATACCTTTCTGAAAATGCAAGATTCATTTATATCAGTAATTTAAGTCTATACATAGTGCTTGTTGTGTTGGTTAATAACTTGATTCTTGAATCTTGAGAGTATTGGAAAACATCTCTTGTTTCTAGATTTGAATTAAATTACTAAATGAAAGCTCGTGCCTAAGAATAGAGTGTGATTCAACCGTTGTCTTAATATCCTTCTGAAAATGCAAGATTCATTTATATAATTGATCAAGAAATCGATGGTTAATATAATCTTAGGCTCATTTGCTGAGGAATTGAGGTGTGTAATTTTGTGGGTTGAAATTGATTAATAATAGGAAAGAAAGTAAACATTTTTATAAATGAGAGTGAAGATTCGTGAGACTTAACCCTGCCATGTTTATCATATTATTGTTAATTTTTTTCTTCCATTCAACTGTTGATAAAAACATAAAATATTCTTTTAATTGTTTTAAATTTCTGCATATATAATCATGTTATGGAATTGTTCTTAAATGTAAATTTATTATAATTGTATTTTATCTTTTGTTATCATGCGACTGGTGCACTTGTCATCATACCAAAATAAGCTAACATTTACTAGAGAGGGGTTGTGTCTTTCGATGTTTACAAGGTTAAACACTCTTTACTAGTTCACTAAATGACCACAATAATGTTCTTACAAAGTTATATAAGGCACAAAAAGATGTTAGAAGCGTTTTAACACTTTTGCAAATTGAACTCCCCTATTTCCTTCTTGATGGACGACTTTATATAGGTACAAAAAAGTTGTTGCAAATCCTTTCATGGCTTTTGAGCAGCTTCAAACTCACTTGAATGACTTTCTGACGTCTAATGAGCATGCACATACAAGATGTATTAAATGTTTTTCATGTATGTATTAAATGTTTTTCTCTTCTTTAAACAACATCTCGATAGTTGGATATACTTATCTCTCATTGGACAAAGTGCATTTACTTAAACTTGTGTAAAACATAGACTCGTATGAAGCAAATGGACTTTTCCAAGTTTGACAAAGTTGGCGCTAGATTTGAGTGAAGCAAAATCAACTTTAATTCAAGTTCCAAGAGATCATTGATTGTGACAGAAGCTTTTGATCAGATATAAGGAACTGACATTCCCAATAAGCATATAGATATTCATTAAGTATAATATTAACTTAAAACTATGTGCATATCGTCTGAATTTCAACAAATGTCTATCAGACATAAAGTAAGATATCAAAGTTTTATATACATGATTTTTTGTTTTAGCAGTAATTATCATTTTATAAACAAAACATGACCATGTTTTATACTTTATTGTTTTTAGAAATCAAATAAAAGTATGTTGGTTGGACTTTTGTCTAACAAATTTTAATAATGATTCTTGTGTTTAAGCATTGAAATAGTTAAATGATATAGATTATAGTTTTTATGCATAACATTTGCAATTTATTCCAAACCAAGACAATCACTAAAATTAGGGGATGATGTTCTTACACAAGATTTGGGGACCTTTAGAGTTTCCTCCCATATAGCCCGAACAGTACAAGTCCGCTCTACTGGGATGTTCTCGATCTGGGTCTTTGTCTTGGAAGTGCTTGTCTCTGTCCATCAAGTTCTCGCTTACGTCCGTCAAGTATCCGCCCAAGCCACGACAGGGGGTGTACCTGCGAACACACTCTGACGCTCAAGTAAGTATTCGGTTATCGAAGCTAAGTGAGTTCTTGTTCGATAATGTATACCTTTGGCCTTTGTTATCCACTTATTTATAGGATTCAAAGTTGACTTAAATCTTACGTTATGTCAGCTTTTGTAGATTGTCTTGCTAGAGGTTGCTTGCACACTTAGACTATCGATTTCGTCTTCGGTAAGGAAGTTGTCGACTTAGGGCGACAAGTGGTCGCCCTGATCTGGGGAGTACACTTGCCCCCCAAGCTCGAGCGATATCTTATGAGCGAAAAGGTTTGTTCACAAGTTTATCAGTCACTCAAAGTTTTCGGATGACAATTAGGCGACAAGGTATTCAGTCACCTTACAAATTGCAAATTTTGTAGTCGTTCTGAAGTGGGAAAAACTGGTGCTCATGTTTTCACGTTCCCGTACCAAGGTAGTTAGTACACGGATGTCAGACTAGCAATTTAAGGATTGTATTAGTGTACCTTAGTTTGGCTCATTTGCATTGTATTTATAGGACCCGAACTGTTTAGAGGCATTATTATTGGTTGAGGTCTGAGGATAAAGCAACTTTTAGCAGTCTGTTGCTGTTAGTAATTATTTGAGGGGCTGGCATCGCTGTATCACCTTGTGGTCGAGTACTTGTCGGTCAAGGCTGAGTTGTCGGCCTTGACCGTGTAGTTCTCGATCATGCTAGTACACTAGCGCCCTAAGCTCGAGGGCTAGTCACAAGAGCTTCATGAGATTGTAGTTGCGGGCATCAGGTGGCCATATCAGTCGTGACCGTGCACTTATTCGGTCATGGTAGGACAATGCCCCATTATTTTCTAAGTTACGGGAGGTACCATGGAGTGACACTACACCGTTTTCTTCTGAATTATGGGAGGTCACCATGGAATGATACTGTCCCATTTTTTGCCGAATTATAGGATGTCACCATGGAGTGACAATGTCCCTTGACCGAGGTCTTGTACTCGATAGGGGTTCATGGAGATGAACTCTCCCTTAACCGAGGTGTTGAAGTCGTTCTTGGTTGATCATGTCACAAGAGACTAGTGATTTCTTCAGGATGGACAAAACGACAACGAGTATTCAGAAATAACAAGCAAAGTGTCTGTATTTTGCCTCAATGTAACCCACTATGCTGATCATCTCAAGCGGGCTTCACAGTGGCTACGGAGCCACCTACAAGCTCGCGGGCAGTGATACATGGGTTTGAATTTAGCAAGTTATCTTCGGGTGCATGAAGACTTATTTAGATTTTGAAGGAACCGAGATGATGAGAAGAACGAGAGAACGAGGAGGATACTGCAATATATTTTCATAATAGACTTCTGGTGCCAAAGGAGATGAAAATCAAGAGTCACATAATTCAATTGGATTCATGTCCCTCAACCCGATAAGATCATAAAAGGAAAAAACAGAATTGGACGAGAGAATTTAAGTTATCAAAATGGGAATACTTGGTTCTCCGCTACCACAAGATTTTTCAAAAATCAAAGTCGGAGTAGGGACATACTTCATTTATGAAATTACTGAGTAGTCACACATGCTTCATTATTGACCATTTACTCGGCCAAAGGTTTACCTTGGGGATGCTTCTTCTGAGAAGAAAAAGATTTTGATTAAATAAAGTTGTCACCTTTATGAAGAAATTGAAAGGTCTGAAAACACCTGTGACAGTCAAACGGTTTGTCATGTAGATGGAGTAGTTGTATGGGTTGAATTCTCAATTGGCCGAGAGAGATTGTGGGTCAGACGTTGGTTCAAAATTGCAAGTCACATTATCCAAGATCCTCAAGAGACATACATTGCTTGTTGTAGCACCGGATATTCTATTTACACATGGCAACACCAACAAAGAAAATAGACAAACAACGTCAACGCAAATCAATATGGAAGAAGATAATCTAGAAGGGGAAGAGACAAATGGCCATGCCACTAAACTCGAAAATAATGTGTTGCCAAGCAACAAAGAGCTCAGTAACCCAAATTTGTTCTTGGCAACTCATTTAGGCCAACACTAAGTAATCACTAAGAATACTCCTCCATTAAAAATAAGTATATAGAGTTGATTCTAGCTGCACCACTGAATTCAACGGAAGCTCAATAATCTCAACCATCTTGAGAAGATACGATTGCGTAGACGATGGAAGAAATCCCGTGAACGGGTGAGTCGATCTAGGAGAGGAAATGAAGGGTCATCATCTGTTGTAGGATCAAATTATTCTTCTGAATGTAGTTCAGATTGCTCTTTGTCTTCTGATTCAGAGGTCACCTTCGGGGGCCACAAAATTACGGCCTCTGAGGGTCGTCGCCACAAACAGAAGAAAGATCACAAGTTATCACGTCGTGGTTTTGACCGATCATCCACCCGGCGCTCTCTAAAGCGTCTTCGCGCATCCACTACTGTCGGAGACTGCTCGGCTACCATGGACTTCCTCAATCATCTTGTGATGATTTCGAATTGCGTGAGGATTGAGCTCGGGGAGTCCGAGAAAGGGCCTTATACGTTCTCTTCCACTACTGAACTAAACAACGCCTTTCAGGAGCTATGCTTTAGATCATTGCTCATCAGTCGGGTCATGGGGGAGGCACTGAAAAAAGATGCTGAGGATGTTGAGAAGCTGAAGAAAGATCTAACAAAGTCCTCTTCGCCTTTGACAACTGCTTTATTGGTCAATATCTCCTTGGCTGGTAACGACAAAACCCTCGAGGAGTAGAATGAAAAGTTAAAAGCTAGGTTGAATCTGTTCACGAGAGATGCTTGATCACTAAAAGAAAAGAAGTTGATGCCAATAAAAGGGCAAGAGACTTGAGGGAAAAGATAGTCGATCTAGAAAGGAGGAATTCGGCTTTGGAGATGGATATGAGTGCGGAGCGCAGCCGAAGAGCTAACATGGAGCTGATCGAGCTCCAAGATTATGTGATCGAGCAACATGATTTTGGCTTCTCGACGGCCTTGAAACAAGCAGCCTTCTTCTATGATATCCCTCTTCACGAGGGCAAAATGGATCCTCGCAAAGCGTTTTACAAAGGCAAACTCGTTCCGATTAAGGGTATTCCGGACGAGGAAGAAGAGGAGGAGGTCGTTGATGTTGAAATGCTAGCTGCAAATGAGGAAAGGGTTGTGACCTCGGGGGTGGACATCTTGTCAGGCTAGCTGACATTTGTTAACATTATTTTGTTTTGATGGTCGTATTATGATCGCCCTATGTGTAAATCTTTTGATAGGTTGTAGTTACATGGCCATTTAGTTCTCGGCCTTCCATTGTAATTACTTGAACCTTTTGAATGAAGTTTTCTTTTCGATTATTGCCTTCTCTACATTATTCCCATTATTTTCGCTATTTACTCTTATTCTGGTTTCCTTTTGCTGTTACATAAGATTATTTGCCGGCCAAGGCCGAGAACCATGCTTCTCTTGTCAACCACGAGTCTCTCGAGGCTGTCCTGAGTGAGGGTGACGGTCCAAGTTGTTTTTTTTTTTTTTTGAAGAATTAAAGGATCTTGGAGCCTAGACCATGTTTACAGGCTTGAGAGTCCACTGGACCGTGAGACTGATCTAAGTGTGAACTTACGGATTCACAAGTCTTCTTGGATATTGACATTCCACATACGATGATAACCCTAAAGGTGATTGTCGTTCTGAAGCAAATCAACTCTGCGAGGCAGCAAGCGGTCACATGCATCAGACCCTTTCAATCACATGCAAAAATAAAATATTTCTTAGTGGGCAGTGAGGTCCTCCACTAAAATGAAGCCATGACTTGTGACTTCACGGGCATAACCAACCTTAAAGTGATCTCTACGTACTTGCAGGCGATAAAGAGAACATCGATTCCACCAGGTGCTGGGAGGTGTGCAAAACAGACTTGCGAAAAATTTTCTATACCGGTGAGTTTGAGACTTGTGGAGGAGATCACGAAGGCCAGGAGGTGTGAGGCCACCACGCAGACCAGGAGTTGGGCGATGATGTCGACGACACCACAGAGAAAGGTGATGTTGCTCCCAACGAAGGCGTCAAAGGCGATGATAGGGTTCATGTGACCTTTAGAGGTGTGGGTACCAACGGATATGGTGACACAAAAGTTGAATGTGTGGGCAATGTCAGAAACTGAGTCGACGAACACGGTGATGAACTCAACCAAACCCACCTTTTAAGTGTCAGGGTGAGTGGAAGGTGGGTTTAAGATAATCAAACAATCTCACGGTTGCAAGATCAAGAATGTTGTAATCCAAAAGCTAAGCAATGAATTACCGAGAACTTGCCATGATTTATTGGAGAATTTCCGAAAACTTCCTCCCATGATTAGAGTAGAAACAAGCCGATGACTTTCATTTGTCATTGCCTTGCGAGCCTCCAATTATCTCCTCCCTTGGAGCCGAAAACAAGTCTGATCATTTTTCTTAGTCATGTCCCAATGTTGATAATTTGCTTCATTAATAGCTATTGCCGAATTGGATGGATGAGTCATGCCTTGGACATATTATATGAAATGACAGTATGACACGTTCTAGTAAATTTATATACTAGATAATAAATGTAACTTTTAGTGGCACATTTCACGATGGATGATATTTCCAAAGTGTATTAAAATTAAAATGAGTCTTTGGTGAAGGTCACATAAAGTGACAACACCACATTTACTGCGTGAAGTTCACGAGGGGATTTCTTATTCACTCATCTAGTGATGTGACATGATCCAATGCTAAGTCATTTATTGTTTTTCATCTTTCCAACCGAGGGCTTCAAAAGTCAAAAGTAAAAAATTAAAATATATCACTTAGTTCAGCTGTGAAGATGGCAAGGGTGATGCGGTTGAGGAGATGCGTGCATGACCGGAGAGTTTTCTGGAGGTAGGAGGCGGTGTCTGCTATGTTAGTACTGTACGGTATGTCAGTAGTGAGGATGGCGATGGAAGGATGTGGATTGGGTCTGGCAACTCAGTTGGGAGTTTCAGTCGGTTTGGAGAAATCACGACCTGCTATGATGTGGATTTAAAATTTCTGAGCAACTTTTGGCTTCATTGAGGACATGTTTGTCAGTGAGACCCGGGCTTTGAGGATTACGGTGTTGATTTAGGTATAGGTATGAGACAAGTCTGATATATAAAATATTTGACATGTTGATCGTCCGCACACTGTAATCACTGTAAGTTGGTTAAGTTGTTTCGTCCTTACCATGAAGTATTGACGAAGCCGAGAATGTAGTAGAAAAAGGAGAGTGGAAACGACAAGGAGGACATTATCTTTTCGTAAAAGGCAGTGTCGGTGAAAACACCTCGGCAAAGTCAGCCTTGCACTACTAGACTATCTCGGCCTACTAGTTCTTCCTCATCTTAAGTTGAATTGAGGCATGCTTGGTGATGTCATCGAATCTCTTGAATTGATTCTTCGGGGGACGCCATACATAAGATTTAGAGACCTTCAGAGTTTTTTCTCACATAGTCTAAACAGTCCAAGTCTGTTTTACTGGGATGTGGTTTGGATCTTTGTCCGGAAAGTACCTGTTTCTGTCTGTCAAGTTTTTACTTATGTCTGTTGAGTATCTGCTCAAGCCATAATAAGGGAGTGTACCTAATAAGGGAGTGTACCTACGAAGACATTCCGACGCTTAAGTAGGTATTTGATTATAGGAGCTAAGTAAGTTCTTGTTCGATATTGGCCTTTGTTATCCATTTTATTTATAGGATTTAAAGTTGACTTAAATCTTATCTTATGTCAGCTTTTGCAGATTGTCTTGCCAAAGATTGCTTGCACACTTAGACTACCGATTTTATCTTCAGTAAGAAAGTTATCGGCTTAAGGTGACAAGTGGTCATTCTGGACAGTATAAATGAATTTATAAAAATAAGAAAAGGGAAATATTGCAAATAATTAGACCCGATAAATTTGTGAAGATAAGAAAAGGGAAATATTGCAAATAATTAGACCCGCATCCAATATGGCAATGATGAGTGCAACAATGGAGGGTGGAAAATGCAGCACATAAAATATGAAGAACGTAGGATACTGAGCTTAATTAACATTCAAGTTTTTGGGTCTTTTCCGATACGTAGTAAGGGAAGGTTAGGTATAATTCCATCCACTTAAGTTCTTGTGTGCATTTTCAATCAAATCATATTACTTGTATGAATTTGATGCAATAGAACTATGATCTAATTAAACACACTTAATCAAGCATTGCCATTTCTATTTTAAGAAAAACTTTGAAAAACTCACCCGTATATAAAACCATACCCCAAAATATGTTTTCTATTTTGTTTTCTTTTTCTTTTTTGGTGGGGGTAGTGTGTAGACGTGTGTATAAAGCATTTGAAAGAACTCATAATAATGCATGTTTCTAGAATTGGTGGTTTTCGAGGTCAAACTTTAAGAACTTCTGTGTTTTGGACATTTTACCTTATATTTCTTCGATGCAAATTCAATTTAGTACAAATTGACACTCTTATTCTCTCCAGCAAATTCAGGAGTGTCTTTAAAGGCTTCAAAGGTTGGCTCATTACAATGAAAGTCCTAATTTTCCTCTTTAAGATTTTGATTCTATTCACACGTGTTCATATGCATATACTAAGCCCTAAAAAGTTTTAATTTTACTTTATGTCAATGAAAGTTGTTAAACGAGATCCTATTATGGGAGAATTTTTTGTTATTATAAGAAGTAGAATGATAAATATCATTTTTTAAATAGTTAAATTAATATAAAATGTGTATATATATGATTTTTAAAGATTAAATTACACTAATAAGTCATGTTTTCTTAGTAATGTCCAACTGAATCATGTTTTTCAATGTGTTTGATTAAAAAATTAAATATATGATGCAAACAGAATTTATGTTAATTTAAATTTATTTTATATTTTATTTATATAAATAAAAATTAAAATAGCATATAAAATATGATTTATTTGATTTCTTCTCATTCTTTAATTTTGACACAAACAATCAAAGTAATATAAAATCATAATGAGATGGTTAAGTGGTTAAAGTTCACTTTCTCTCACTAATTATCTGACTACCAACTAAATAAATCTTGATCATCATCATCATATATATATATATATATATATATATATATATATATATATATATATATATAATCTTATTGTTAGCCTATCAATTTTGATTTACAAACATTCATACTTTTGTCCTACTGAGTGTCAAGTGTCAAGCATGAGAGTTCAACGTTAATAAGTAACTTTTTTTTCAGCTAAACTTATAATATTGATTGATACCTGAAAAGTGAAGAGCAATAAGTGTAAGAAGAAGTTGAATCTCATAAAGTAGATTTGCTTTGTGCTCTTGTAATTTTCTTTTAGTAGTAGCAATCCATGTTTTTCAGTTCAGTTAGCACATCAACACATTAAAACATCGCACTTCAAATGATGATCAAGCAACATTTTTTAATATCATATGTCCACGTAAATATTCACAAGTAATTAATATTCTAGAGTTACTTAAATCCTTTTAATTTATTATATATTCATCATCTTAATATTTTTACAATTTAATTTATATTATTAAATATCTTAAAGATAAGATTAAATTATAATATACAGGAAAAATATAAATCTCATCTTACATATTAGTCTTTTAAAATTAACTTAAACATAAATTTTCATAAGTTCATCAAGATTATTTATAATATTTAGAAAGCTATTTATCTCTTATTATTATCAATTATTAATATTAAAATAGATTTTTAGCCTTTTAAAAAGTTTTATTTTAAAACATTGGTAAAATAGCCTTTTTTCTATAATTTATTGAATTATATTTAATGATTTTGATCATATATGACTAACTTTGGAAGATAATGTATTATAATTTTTATCTATGCAATACTTACTAAGATTATCTTGTTAACTTAATTTAAGAAATGAGTATATTTTTACTAAAAATCAAACTAAAACAATTTGAATTCAATCTATTAATTACTTATGTCCAATTCTGTAATTGATAATCTATCATATGAATGTGCTAATCAAACACGATTAAAACTGTTTACATGATAAATTAATAGAAAGGATTTATCTAGTCCAATGAACAATATTTAAACTTGAAAAATCAAACTAAAAATAATATAGTGAGGAATTATAAATTCAGCTTAACCATATAAAAAAAAGTAGTTGTTTTTTTTTTTTTAACTTCTAAGGTGTGATGTCTATGTAGGATAAGTACTTATGTTGGAATGTTTATTTAACATGAAAATGTGTGCAAAATGACACGTCAATCATTTTTCAATTACGTTCAACATTAGTAGTTGAATTGAATCCCATAGTAGAGGTAGGTAAAGAGATTGCATAACATGTGCTAGTTCATTGCTTTTTCCCCATCCTAATTGTAAAATTTGTGTACCAACTATAGTTAATTTAATATTTTGTAGCAAGTTGCATTAGTTATTTTGTAGTGATTTTTAAGTAAAATAAATTATAATTAAAGTAGTAGTCATAATTTTTTATTTAATAATAAATGTTCAATCTAAAACATCTTACCAAAAATAAAATCTTATTACTAACTATTTGAGAATTTTTGCTTATATAATAAGAAAAATAGTACTATAGACATTCTTAAATTTTAATAAGTTAATTAATATTATATTAGTACTTGTTTATCTTTAGGCAATTTTATCATAAAGGAGATATTCTTCAAATATTTAATGCTTAGTTTTTCAGATTTATAAAATTTTATATCTAGTGCTGTATATAGTATAATTCCTTTTTTCTTTTTAGATCAAACATAGGGAATTAAATAAGTCAATCTATCATCTGTACTCAATAATATTGTAATTTCATTCTGAGATGTTTCTGAAAACTTAAAAACTATATGATATATTAATTCTAATTTAAACTTATAACTCAAAGTCCCAAATCACCACCAACCCATTTTCAATTATGTAGCATTTAATCTTTAGGTAAACTTTCTAAAACTTTCCTTTTATCCTAAGAAAAGATGTGAAAGACATCAAATCTTTACTATTAAACAAATTATGTTTTTATGAAGGTATCTTACCATAATTTTACTTTCATAGAAAAAAGAGAATATTATTTTAGCCATCACAAGTATGCATCGGATAGGTCGCTGGTAAAAATTGCAAATTTTGTGAAAATTAGCTACAATTGGGACATGGATAACTTTTATATTTATTTTAAAAAAAATTGACTGTGAAGATATTGACGACTTTATAATTATTCATTGTATTTCTTTTAGCCACTATAGTAACAGATGGTTTTATTTTTCATAAATAATTATTTTAGTGCTTAAATATTTAAAATTATGGCAATATAATGTTGAAATAACAAAATTTTTTGTTTAGTTCTAGGAAGTGTAACAATAAATTTCTTTTGATAAGTTTTTATTAGTACTTCCAGAAAAAAAATCATAAGAAAAATACATTTCTTTATAAGTTAAAATTAATTTGTTAATTTAAATATTTTATCAACGTTTTAGCACTTATTAATAATTATGTTTTTACTAATTAGCAGTTTATTTCAAGATTAATAAGTAAAATATAATTATCAACACTTTTAATATTAAAATAAAGTAACGTTTAAAATTTATAAATTATTAAAATATAGATATAATAATTAGAAATATTTTAACAAAAAATTACAAAACTTAAATTTTTTTTCTAATTTTATCATAAATCTAAAAGCTAACTACACATAAATAAAGAAATAAAAAGTTATTAAAAAAAAACTAGCTTCAAATAACTGATTAGATTTAAATAAAGTAAGAATGTGGACTTAATCTGCATTCAGTCCCATAAAATTTAAATAGATGTTGAATCACATAAAATATTAAAGAGTAAACCTTAAATTTCTTTATTACTAATGATTGATGCTCTATATTTATAATTGTGTATGTGTATTTGTCAAATAATGTACTTCCTCTGAATTTTGAATGATTAAGTCTCTGATGTCCACCATGGGTCATAAATAGAACCAAGAACAGAGGATTTCTATCAATGAAAGATTTCACCTACCCCTCCAAGATGATCACTATGAGATCATGCCTAATACCCCCTATGTTCTTGTACCACACGTGCTATGAAATAATCCAATAATTTTCTTAAAAGCATTTTAAATGGGCAATAAATCTTATTTTATTTAGCTTGCTTTTATAACAATGCTTTAATTAATATTGATAAATAGTTAATAAGAATATATCATTGAAATTAATACTTAATAATTGTTAATTATATGAAATCATTCTACATATAAGTTTGTTAGTTTTAGGATTGAAAAAAAAAAAAAAGTAGACTTTAAATTGTTTGATTTTCTTAGTACTTTTGTTAACTTACAATTTTTTTTTCATAATAGCTTCTTTCTTTTTGGTTTGTTTAATTCTTTTGATTAAGGGAGTTTCTTTTTCGTGTAATTGGTTTGATATTATGTTTTTATTTTTATTTTTGTTAATAATACTTTTTGATGTTACGACACGTGATTATTGAATCTGAGTTCTTAATCTAACTATGTCATAGTTCATAGTAATAATTGGGTTTTATGAAAAAAATTTAAATTAATTATATAATTGATACAGTATTGTTATAACTTTGAAAACAATATTTTTCAAAAATGTTTGTTCATTGATCCAACTTAAACTGCGAAGAATTTAAGTTTTGAATTAGATTTAATGTAAAATTAAGATAAATTCAGGTTATGTTTTGGGTTGTCCTAATCCGATCTAGTATTCTACAGTCTTATATAACATGATATTATTCCATTTAACATGTAATATTTTAAGGATGATAAAATCTATCTTCAATTTAAATTTTATATCTCTTTTATTCTATAAGTTAATTTTAAATGATGTTAATATTAATACATTATCTTAAAATATCAAGTGATACATTTCATATCGAATTTAAATTCAATTAGTTAAGTTAGTTAAGTTGCACAAAATTTTGAATTGAATAAAGACAAGTTTAATTAGTTCAACACATATTATAATCTTAGTGACTGAAAACAATACTGATAATTTTCTGTCACTAAAGATTGATGTAACATTATCAAAAACAGCTACATTACAGACTGTATTATGAGTTAACAACAACTTTTAGCTGTAAACATTACTACTTTATTTAAATATTAAATGATCATTTACATGAATAATTGTTAAGGAAAAAAAAAATGACTGCAGAACTCAACAAGGTTAGTAATAAAAGTTTATCAGATTCAGCAAGAAATCAATATCCTAGAAGCAATCAGAATGAGCCACCCTTTTGAAAATTGATTGTTTTTCGAAGGAATGGAATTAATGTTTTCTGAAGTTTTACTCCAACAACCACATCCTGAACCCCACACACTAGAGAGAGAAAGAGAGGAAGTCATTTTCCATGTAGAAGTTCCGTTGTGTCATAGTCTCCAAACTCCAAACTATACATAACAAACAGAAGAACTTCGTGTGGAGGCAAAGCCAAGTACACGCCAAAGTGTTTTTTTTTTTTTTTTCATTCTTTTCTCTACACTTTTTGCCTTAACTTTCCTTCTTCAGAACCAAGTCAATAGACCAAAACTTGAAACAAACAACATGGTCCTTCTCAGTCTTATGTCTCTTTCTCCTTAACAACCCCCTCCTCTCATAGCTCTCCACAGCAATATTAAAAGCCTCAAACACCCTCATTGTCATGCTGCCTGTCCCAAATGCTAAGCAAGGTTAGGTGAAGATAGCAACCTTGAGCACCATCAAAGCCTTCCTTTTGCAGAATAACCTGACGTGGGATCTTGGAGTTTCTTCAACACTGTCATTCATCAGATGGTGAATATTGTCAAATGAAAAGAACTAAAACTACTGGTTTGAAGAGGAGGGACTAGGATCAGTGTTGGTGTGTTTGCACTTTTTAGTGTTGCCTTGCCTTGCCTTGAGTTTTGGACAAAATGTTGCTGCAGATATCACCAAGTTTGAGGCATGTCACTGTGCTTCCCGGAAAAGGGTTGAAGGAATTTATCAAAGTGAAGGTTGCATCAAGGAGGCTGTCTTATCGGATGCTCCTCTATTCACTCTTGTTCTTCACATTCCTTCTTAGGTTTGTGTTTGTTCTGACTGCAGTGGATAACATTGATGGAGAAAACAAGTGCTCTTCCATAGGTACATTATCAGTCTCTCTCTCTCTCTCTCTCACACACACACACACACACACACAGCAGAACACAGAATAAATGTCACAGTCAATAACTTAAAAACACATACATGCATGAACAGAAACACATAAAGATGTGACTCCGTGAATGAGGCTTATATTTTTCAATATATCAAAGCATAAATGTATTTTACTATGCTTTGAACTTTTCATGATTTGCAAATGGCTATATTTATGGCTGAATTCAAAGTTTTATGATTATTGATTCACGGCACTTCTATAAATTGAAGGATAGCAAAACCAATGGAATCAAGGCAGTGTGTCTATTTTTTTCATTTTTCAATTTTGGCTATTTATCTATATTAATTTTCCTTTGCTGGAGTGGAATTTTTATAATATGTATTTTGCACTGTATTAGTTTAGTACGATTCGTCAATGGTTACTGTTGGTTAAACTTATATCCTGCAATTGTATTTACTTTTGATGCTATGTTATGGAACTTGGTATGAATCAACAATTTGCAAATATCAAATTCTAAACCCACAACTTTAGGATAATGATACATTCTGTAACCTTTTGAATTTGAAACAAGTGCATGAAACTTTTACGTCTAGAAATAATAAATTCCACCTGGTATTTTATTTATGCATAACCATGACCTTTTTTCATTAATGTATGCAGGTTGCCTGGGAAAAAAATTGAGGCCAAAGATTTTGGGAAGAAGTCTTGAATCAAATGTAATCTCCTTAACTCTTTCTGATTATATTTGTCATGTGAATCCACCTGGTAACTAATTGACCAGAATTATCTATTGGTGGCTGAAAATGAAACTGGTTTCTGATAGGTCCCAGATGTAATATACAGAATATTAGATCAACCCCTTGGCAAAGATGAATTAGAGCAAAGGACTGATATACCTCAGACTCTAGAAGAGTTCATGATCCAAATAAAGGAAGGTGGATATGATGCCAAGACATTTGCAATTAAACTAAGAGAAATGGTACCATTTTCCCACTCTTTCAAACTAGAGGAATTTAGGAAACTAATCTAACGCAAAAGTAACAGCTTTCCTAGTTCAAGTTCCTAATTAAATTCTGAACATTTTCTTAGGTGACCCTTATGGAACAAAGGACCAGAGAAGCCAAAGTCCAAGAGTATTTATATCGTCATGTAGCATCAAGCAGCATACCAAAACAGCTTCACTGCCTTGGCTTGAAGCTGGCCAATGAGCACACCAACAATGCAGCTGCACGCCTTCAGCTACCCTGTGCAGAACTTGTCCCTGCTCTGGTTGACAACAACTACTTTCACTTTGTTCTGGCCTCAGACAATGTGCTTGCTGCCTCAGTGGTTGCAACATCACTTGTTCGCAACAGCCTGCGACCTCAGAAGGTTGTTCTGCACATAATTACAGACAGAAAGACTTACTACCCCATGCAGGCTTGGTTCTCCTTGCACCCTTTATCACCTGCCATAATTGAGGTCAAGGCATTGCACCACTTTGATTGGTTTACAAAGGGAAAGGTGCCTGTACTGGAAGCAATGGAAAAAGATCAAAATGTTAGATCACGGTTTAGAGGAGGATCATCAGCTATTGTTGCAAATACTACTGAGAAGCCTAGAGCAATTGCAGCAAAGCTGCAAGCACTTAGTCCTAAGTATAATTCAGTAATGAATCACATTCGCATACATCTTCCAGAGGTAAAAGTGATGGAATTATGGAGAAAAGCTCCTTTTGTGTATTCACCTTTTTTCTATGATGCTTACTGCCATAATACATTTTTCAATACAGTTGTTCTCAAGTCTTAACAAGGTGGTCTTCCTTGATGATGACATTGTGGTACAAACTGATCTTTCACCTCTGTGGGACATTGACATGAATGGAAAAGTCAATGGAGCAGTAGAAACATGCAGTGGAGAAGATAAGTATGTCATGTCAAAGAGGTTGAAAAGCTATTTGAACTTCTCCCACCCTTTAATATCCCAAAATTTTGATCCCAATGAATGTGCTTGGGCTTATGGCATGAACATTTTCGACCTTGATGCTTGGAGGAAGACCAATATAAGCTCTACATACCATTACTGGGTTGAGCAGGTATATATATATATGTACATTACATCCTACAAAAGAAAAGGGAAAACAAAAAAAAGTAAAAGCAAATTACTTTTGATATGTTCAAAACTAAATTTCACTCCCCATATTGGAAAAGGATAGTATAATAACACATAATTTGTAATGTTTATGCAGAATATAAAATCAGACCTCAGTTTGTGGCAGCTAGGGACATTACCACCTGGATTAATAGCATTCCATGATCATGTCCACACTATTGATCCTTTCTGGCACATGCTGGGATTGGGATATCAGGAAAGTACTAGTTTTGCTGATGCTAAGAGTGCTGGTGTCATCCATTTCAATGGCAGGGCAAAGCCATGGCTAGATATAGCTTTTCCCCATCTAAGGCCATTGTGGACTAAATACATTGACTTTTCAGACTACTTCATAAAGAGTTGTCATATCAAGGCATTGTAACTTTAATCATTAGAAAAAATGTCTTTTTTTATGAGTGGAATGAAAGGTATTTGCATATAGAAGAACATGGAAATGAGAGGACTTCTTCAAAGCATATGCCCATCCACCACTGCAAAGAAGTGGCAAGACAACAATCATGTGGGCTACTTGGCAAGATGCACCCTTTTGTTTCAATTTTCTTTTTTTAACTATTCAGTTGAAATTCTTTTTCTCTTCAATCCGCAATGTAAGTATGAGTATTTTTAGATCATATATATAAACATAAGAAAATGCAGTTCTTTGGGAAACGAACAAGCAACTTAATGGATTAAGATGCAAAATGAAGAAATGAAAGTTTTTGAAGAGGGAGGAAAGGACCACTATTGAAAATCATTTTGAAACAGTGACCTCTAATCACATGATATCTAGCAACTTCACTACTGCACCAAGGCTCACTCTAACTATATTGAATGCTTAATATGAAAAAATTCTTGTCTATAAAAGAAAATACCAATTTGCTAATGAACTTCACATTTTTTTCATGCAACTTCACCATTGAACCTGGAAATTGATCACCTTCACTTCTTCTCCTTGTTCTCAAAGGCAAAAGAAGCTGTCATTAACCTTTATTAAGTGGAGTACATGAGTTTTTTTTTTTTTTTTTTTTTTTTTTTTTTTTTTTTTTTTTTTTTTTTTTTTTTTTTTTTTTTTTTT
>Ga0209700_102591_pt1 | contig 36180 bp, 14 predicted proteins | sample SiratroredBW_FD_187528 | JGI IMG/M metagenome (GOLD analysis project Ga0209700, IMG submission 187528) | Root nodule microbial communities of legume samples collected from California, USA - Siratro red BW (SPAdes) (version 2) | ecosystem: Host-associated > Plants > Roots > Nodule | place: USA...
ATAATAAATAAGATAGATAATAAAATAAAATCTGAATTTGAGATTTATCAAGAATTAAAATTAGTCCCATTTTATTATTTTCAAGAGAAGATGTTCTTATGAAATACTTATTTATGACTAAAAAAAATAGTAATTATAAATCTTGCATGATATTTAAAATTCTAGATTAAATATATACATACATATATATACATATATTTAAAATTTTCGGGATGTTACAAGCAACAAAAAAAAGAGACTCTTCATTTTTATTTTTTTTACATTTAGGTACATTAATTTTAATTGGGTAGTGATAGCACATATAACAAAGTCATAATTTAATTGCATTAAGTTTTTTTAAAAAATAGGTATAGAAGAAGGTGAACAGTTTAATAGTGGAGAAAGTTATATTTTCCTAACCATATCTGTCAAAGTGCACAAAGTTACTGTTAATTTAAAAAAAATGAAAAAAATGTGAACCGGATGAACATGTCGGATTCGGTTGAAAAAAAAAATGACAACCGGATGCTACGCCCATCCGGTTCACATTTGAAAAAAAAAATGTAAACCGAATGAGCTTTATCCGGTTCTCATTTTGTTTTGACAACCGAATGGCATGCTCATCCGGTTTACATTTTTTTCCAAATGTGAACCGGATGAGGGTGCCATCTGGTTGTCATTTCCAAAACAAAATGAGAATCGGATAAAGCTCATCCAGTTGTCATGCTGCAAGATCGGAAAAACTCTCTGTTCACTATCGACAGTCCCAAAACACCAAATCAACTACTCTAATCAACAATACTACTTACTAATTGCTAATAAACATCAAAAATTGGTTACCTACAACTTGTTTGAAGGTTTAATTGAAGATTTGGAAGAAAGGAACAAAATAGACAAGATATAAACCGAATATAGGAATGAAGAGAATAAAAGGTATTTTTGTCTTTGCACTTTTTAATTAAGGGCATAGTTATCTTTTTAACAATATAGATGTAGAGGAAGAGGGTATGGGATGGAGGAAGAATTCGTCAAATAAAATAGGTTTAGCATGGGTCAGTACTACCGAGCTGACAAAAAATGGGCTAGCATTGACCAGATAAAGAAATAAAGTTCTTCCTGCACCTCCATGGTTTCCTGCACCTCCATGAAAGAAGGAAGATTACCGTTTTGTCCTTAATAAAAAATAAACTATCATATATTTCTCTTCATCATTTTTAATTAATTTCGTATTATGATGGTACTTGAAAATTTTATAAAAATATTTTTGATATTTTTAGAAGTATGAGATGCAGAAGGAAAACATGAAGATGCAGGATGAATTGGTCAGAAAAAAATCACATTGTTGGCCTAGTTCCAAAACCAAAATAATAAAACGATAATATCAACTAGTATTTTAGCTTGTGTAAAACACAAGATACATATTTATTTTTTGTATAATTAAATCTACAATAAGGAAATCATTTTAATCATGTATAAATCATATAATAATTAAAAATCCTAATAAATAAATATTTTAGAATATACAAGTTATATTTTATATTTATTGTAAATAAATTTATAGTGTTACGAAACTATTTTAACAATTTTATATTTTATTAAAAAATATTATAAAAATTTAAAAATAGATATGGAAAAGAGATCGAAAATAGCATTCATTTAGAAAAGTAAAATATACAAACGACGATAAAAGGATCCTCATTTGAGCTAATCGAGTCAAGAAAGATTTCTCTTAAAATAGTTATAAAATAAAATTAATTTTGAAACTGAAATTAAATTAAAAAATAGATATAAAAGAAATCAGCGTACAAATTACTATAAGATATTGTATCAAATTAAAATAATAGTCCTCGTACAAGAGTCTCATAAAAAAAATCCTTAAAAGATTATTTCTAAATTTAACTAGAAATATTTAAAATATAACTCATATAATTTTAAAAAATACATAAAAAAGTGGTATGTTTGTGTACATCCAAATGAAAGAAGGACATTAATGTTTGGTAGTGCAATAGTTGTAAGAACTTCAAATTTGGTGTTTACTAAATAAAATTATATTGTAAAATTTTTTAATAGAATTTAATATCTTATGCATATTTTTTAATTATGATAATATGATATATAATTTTTAATTTTATAAAATGAAGAAAGTGGAGAACATAAATTAATATCATAAGCAAAATTTGAAAATTTGAGAGGAGAATGATGGAGGATTTGAGGAGGTGTTAGAGTATAAAAAACAAAAGGATAACCATAGTTTCTCTTTTGTAATTGGAAGATTTTTTGTAACAGACTTCCATCTAGAGATAGGCTACTTGATCTAGGTATTCTAAACATGAATCCTATATGTATAATGTGAGTTTCTATGATGAGAATGTGTCATTTATGCTTCACTTGTAAGACCACTAGTATGTGTCATTTATGCTTCACTTGTAAGACCACTAGTAGTATTTAGAATTGATGTGATAATTGGTTTGGGATACAAACTCTATATCACTGTTTGCTCAGAGAACATTTTTTAAGATACGGGTAGGACCAATAAAATGGACAGATTAGGGAACTATTCTGTATAAGTGATTATTATTTAACACATTTAAAAAAATGATATTATTTTTAAAAACAAGTGTGTGACATCTTGCTGCCATTAAGTTAAATTTTGAGTAGTAGTAAAAACAAAATATAAAAATATTTTTTTTACTGAGCGATGCATTGACCCATTAATGTGTAAATCTATGATATTTGTAGGATTTGTATTGACACTCTATCTTATTGCTGCAGGTATGTCATGGCAAGAACCAATGATGAAAGTTTTGAAAAATAGTCTACATGATATTGTATTTTTGGTACATTCACATTACTATTGTGTTATGTCATGTGTTTTTTTTTTGTTGTTTTTCTGTAACATGTAATTTGTTTTGGTCCTGTAATAGGAGTTTGGTGTGAATGCTGATTTAAGTGATTTTGGGTTCTGTGCATCTTTACTTAACAAATTATGTACCAATTTTATTTGATACTGATTGCTTTATTTTGTTTTTTCAAGATCCTTTTTTATATATAACTTGGAGTAACCTTATTATCTCATTCAATTGTATTAATATCATAACAAAGTCTTGTTTTTTTTATGGAGTTTGATATTATATTTTATTAGATATAATATGTTGAATTGACATATACATTATGATATTTATGGACTCAGTAAACTCACGTAACATTATATTTTGTTAGGAACATTTATTAAGAAAAAATATGTGGCAAAATTTACCATTGAGAGATTTAAAATCGACATTTTAAGAAAAATAATATATTTCTTATTAGTTGTTATTAAAATTCATTTGGTTAAACACTTTGTCAAATTAAATTGTCTCAATAAATTGTTGATTTATATACATTTTTTAGATAAAGTTAAACTTATAATCTATACGCTGTGGTTATTTTGAAATAACTCCTCATATTATACATTTAAACTATAAATTTTTCTAATATGATAAATTTAGTATTACTACTACTATCATTTTATAAAATAATTTTATATAAATTTTTTTATTTAATTATTAATTATAAAATTATTGAAAATCAATTAATAAATAATATTTGGAATTTTGAAAAATTTAATAAAAAAATTTAAAATTTTTGTTTAAACAATTTTTAACAATTTCTTAAACCTTCAATAAGTGTATGAAAAAAAATATAATATATTTTATGACGATTTTAATTGTCAAAATATGATTCATAATTATAAAGCCAGAGTGAATTTTGTTAGAGTTTCCCACAACAAAGAAATATTAAATGAAAAATGAGAATAAAAAATATATTTTCTAACAATTTTCAATTGCTAATAACTTTTTTTTTAATAAAAAATATCAGTGTTTAATATTAGTCATAAACTATTGGTAACATGTAAATTTTACTGTGATTTTAATATCCAGAAATTTTATTTATGGTGATTCTTAATTTCTAAAATTTGAAATTTTACTTATCATAAATATCATATTTTGTAGTGATATCATATATCTTTAAGTATTGGTAAAATATATCCAGACTACTACTTCAATAACTCCATACCTAATAAATTTTAATCAATCAATCCAATTGTTTGAATTGAAATAATAAATTATATATCTTTATCTTTATTATGTGTCCCTCAAATTTTATTGAAAAAATAACAATGAAAAGATTGAAAAGTTATGTTTAAATCAGCATATATAAATCATTTTATAATAACATAAGTTCTTATAAACAAGGTCTAAGTAAAATGCAGGTTTTGAGAATAAAGTTTTCAATCAAATATGATGTATAGTTGGGGAAGTTATGTAAATATTTATTTCATTACTCTCCTTCAACAATTGAACTGTTAAAACTGTAAGTTACATACAATTATTGATAGTATAATCTTATCCTTTCCCATAAAAATATATACCATGTTTATGAATATCACTGAGAACTAAATATTACCCTAAAGAGTTCATTCTCAAAACTTTTTGTGTGAGTACTCAGATTGCAGTCTATGGAAAAGTGAAGAAGGAAAATAATTAATTTCTAAAGTGTTATCAGTACTATGACCTACGGAATTGGTTTCCTCTAGGGATTGTCCTCAAGGTTTTTATGAAGGAAAAATGTGGTTTTCTTTATGATGAGACACTCTCTTTTGCAGTTCACTCCTGCCCTACATGTCCCCAACACTTGCTTACTCTCACTGCCACAATCTTAAAAAACAATAGAATGACAGATATTGTGAAAGAGAAAAATTGAGAGGAAAATCTCAGGTAACTTCAATTTAGCCTCTTACCCCATAGACAACACATGTGCTACTTTACTTACTAACTTTCCAATCCTTCATCATTCTCCATGAAACTAACATATACCAAAAGTGGACCCTTCTTTCTCCTCACCAACTCAACCTTCCTCTATTCCTCTCCCTACTTGAATTACAGTATATTCTTCCCATCATTATATACTCATTAGAGTAGTTGAATGGTACCACAAAAATTCATCTAATTGAGAAAAATCAGACACCAGATCATCCTTTTGAATACCAAAAATGTGATTGAGATGGTAGATTTCATTCAAAGTATTAATAAGCGTATGAACAAAGAAAAAGGTTCACTTTTCATTAAAAACTGAGATTTATTTTTTAGTTCTGTTTCCTGTGTGAGTTCTTTTGCTGGTGAATAATCTGTGTTATCTCTTTTAAGTGTTTATCTAGTTTGAAGTGTATGGTATTATATAATTATATCATGAAAGCTCACTTAAGCTTTTGCACAAAAAAGAATAGAAGAAATTTAGCAGTAGTTGAAGGGTGACTCATTGCATGATATGAACAAGAAGCAGGTCGGTGGCAGTGCATGCATGATGATCTCATTTAACCTAGGGCAAAAGCTAAAGACAAGAACAAAAAGCGATGGGATGATGTGTCTTATATTTGATATATCCTTATCCCATCACCATCTCCATTGCATTTTGTGAACTTTATGTGGGCACTAGCTAGAAAATAAAACCTCAATACTAAGTGCACAAAAATATATCTATAACATGATAATCTGAGAACAAAACAAAAGAATATCATGTTGCACGTCATATCATGGCATAAAACAATTTTACAACGCTTGAATCTTTTAAATGTTAATTCACTGAGAAATATCAATAATCTTAATCATGTATATATAGCAAATGAGGTTGGTACCGTGCTGGCTGGCTGCTGTGAAGATCTTGTTAGGGGTCCACAAAAATATGTAGCATTGGAACCAATTGGACTGGTTTGTGGCTGCACAAGGGACAGGGACCCTTCATATTTGGGTTTGACCAATGTGAAGATGGAGCGGAAAAGTGAATTGTATAGTGCACATGCAGTTGCAGTTGTAGCAGGCCAGCACCCCAAAGGGTGGGTGTACCCCACAGGCAAGGGACCATGCAAGTTGCAAGTTAAAACATGTCTATTTGACCTCATGCCATTATTATTTTTTCTTCATTTCTATAACTTTTTTTTATTGTTTAACCAACAATCAAAGGACACAAGACAGCTCAGATTGGTCATCCACGTGATCCAATCACCGGTTTAGAAGTTCTAGGTCATTCTAACAGCTGCACCACCACCTACATCTCACCCTCAAATCTCTTCCTCTAGATCTATATATTCAACTGATTCCTTTTTTATAAGATATTAGATTGATACTTACATAAATTTAAAGATAAATATGCAGACATAATCTTACATATGTAGTATTGAACAGACATAATCTGTTCAAGTGTGTACAAGATATTTCTTCTACATGGTAATATATATATATATATATATATATATATATATATATATATATATATATATATATATATATATATATATATACATGATTATGAGTATTCTGACTGAGTTTCTTAAGCAGGTTGATGAGGGTATGGTTTTTTGGTGATTTGTTAAATCTTAAATTAAAAATAGGTTAACTCAGGAAGGATATAACTATACAAATATTAAAATTTATGATTCTTATACACCTAGAGAGAATTATCTTGATCTAACAGAGATTTAACAATTGTAAAAAACACTCATTCTAGAATCCTTTTGTTTCTTTGTTTTACTTAACTTCCATCAAATTCGATACCATCAATTATTACTTTAAATAAAAACTTTTAATATTGAGTAATAGGTCCTTTCAATGTCTATAATTATTTTTCACATAAATTATGTTATGGAATTAACTTATTTATTTTCCAACATGTACTCTCATATAAAGAATCAGCCATATAGTTTCAACTTATATACATTTACTCCTACTACTACCATGGTAGAAATTTTCATATGTTTGTTCAGTAATTTTGGTCTTTGGATAGGTGTTCACTTCCGTGTAAAGCAAACAAAGGTTGGTTTTGCGATGAGAGACAAATCTGATTAAATAATGTTTTACCGAACTAATTTCGTAGACGACAAAATACTTTAAAAATTCACATGAGAAAGTAGAAGAGAGAAACCCAATTGAAAATGCTGTGATATGATGTATAGTGCTTTTCATCTGATCACAATTCGCTAAAACCAAATGAGATGAGTTTGCAGGATGCCACTATTTTAACTTTACACGCAGGTTCGATCGATAAGGAGGGATAAGCATTCAGAATCGTCCATCCTTTATTTATTTGTTTCTTATTTTTTTAATAAACATTTTATTTTGCTCTTCAAAGTTATTAATTTGTTCCAATATTGATAACTTTTACAGTTATTAATACTTTCCTTATTAATTCAAAGTAAGATCAATAAACTAAGATTTATTATATCAAAACATAGATTTAAGGGCTCAAATTGATCTCATACTTAAATTGGAGACATGTGATTAAATTTGATCAATCCCATACAATTGATTTCCTTATCTGATTTTAATATTTATCAGTTCACTTTTTTTAATGCAAGTTATAAAAGTCAATGATATAAATCATAATTATATGTTTTTTTATTAATTACAAGTGTCTTTATAAAGTATTTTAAAAACTTTTCTACCGAAAAAACTTTATATATTTTCAGTAAAATTAAATTAAAATTTCTAACTAGTGTGAAAACAATCTATGAATGAAACTTTGAGTAAAAAAACTTAATCCAAACATTGCAAAACTATATACAAAATAGGAGCGATTGAAATTAAAAGTAAGAGTAAAGTAAGATCCCAGTTAGACTAGAGAACGTACAAGTGCAAATAAAGAAAAATACCCTATTTGAATATTTTATTAGAAGGGATAAAAAAAAGTAGCACTTACACTTGACTATATACATTGTTATTGAAGTTGTTGGTATCATCTTTTACGTTGATTGGCCAAAACAACGTATTGAAATGCAGAGTTACGGGAAAAGTGAGAGATAATGGAAGTGAGTTACGTGACAGTTTACTCAGTCTCTTCAACTTGGTCTCATACTAATAAATTTAAACATAAATGCAAATAGAGTATAATAATAAATATTTTCATAAAAAATTAAATTACAATGTGGTGAGCAATGTATAATGATGAATTTGGAAGGTGAGTGTTTTGTTGTTGTGTTTATTTCATAGTGGATACATGCAGTCACCCATCCAATTAGAGATGATAAAATCTCTTGTAGATCATTAATGACAAAATTCATATTTTATCTTCTACCAAACCAATGTTTGTTTGTAAATAGCTACAATTAAAACTTACTATTAGGATGTTCAAATATTTGGATTGGTTTTATACAAACTCCTCACTCAAATTTTATAAAAGAAATTCTACTTTAAAAAAAATCAATTCAGAACACATATATTTCAGCATGTTGGTTTAACTAGGTTACATATTTAAAAAAATTCCTAAAATTTGTAGTTTAAAATATTTTAAAGATATTTTTTACAATAGAATATACTTTTTAATATTTTAAAAATATACATTTAGTTAATAAAATAATGAGATACATCAAATAATTATATTTACTCAAATTTTTAATTAATAGAATAATAAAATAGATTCAACAATAATTATAGTAATGTTAATATTGCTATTTAAGAATTTGACCAACTAAGCTAGGTAGGAAATTTTGTTACAATTGATTAGATTAGAATTTCACCCATACAAGAAGAAAAAGAATCTAATTCAATCTATGTATCCTAAATAGTCAACATGTTGAAACAATTATTAAAAGTAATCCTTAATTAAAAGTAAAAAATAAAAATAAAATATAAGTCAACCTGAATCCATGAAGAGAATATAAGAAGAAAGAGGAAATCTTAATTGCAGATGCAATAGTGGTGGGTGGGTTAAATTCTGTTCTTGTAAGATTGTGATTAATATCAAAATAAAATAAAATAAAAAATAGTTTTTAATTTGATGAAGAAAAAACAGGAACAATAACAGTGATAGAAAGGTGGAAGTAACTAAGGTAGGTGAATATGCGAATGGAGATGTAAAATGGCGACACCCACGTTGTTTCATCGTCATATCAGACTCTCACTCTCACAAACAATAAGGTTATTACTTCACGAGAAATACCAAACACAAACTGCGTCACTATCTTTATCATCATGAACCCAAGCAGCGACAACAACTCATAGCAGAGTCCATGACACTCTTCCCAATCCAACCCAACCATGCAAACTCTCCCTACCCTTCTTCTTCTTCCTCTCATTTTCTTCTTCTTCTGTGTCACTGCACATGGGTTCGGCGCCATGGGTCCAATATCCGCTTCATTGGCAAAAGACGAAGTTTTTTGCGCCATTGATGCTAGTGGGAAGCAAGACGTCATTTGCTGGGGGAACAACGCCACGTCACCGTCTCTTTCCTCCGTTACCAATGCTGTTCCTGCCATGTCAGCACTCTCCGGCGGGGAAGGCTTTCTCTGCGGCATTTTAGCCAACACCTCGCAAGCGTTTTGCTGGGGCGCTGTCACCAAACCCAGTGCAGATCTTGTCCTCGTGCCGCCGGCGTATCGGAACACTGCTTATTCCCACATCGCGGCTGGCAAGAGCCACGTGTGCGCTGTTAGAGGATCCTACTACGCCGATCACGATTCCGGCACCGTGGATTGCTGGGAAATCACGACAACTGCAGACAAAAAGTTGACAGCCAAACAGAGTGACTTGTTTTTCGACCAAGCCATTATGAATCTGGAGGTGAAGAGGGTTGTTTCCGGGGAAGGGTTCACCTGTGGCGAGGTCAGAGACGGTGGACTCATATGTTGGGGACCTAACTCTGGAGGGATAAAAGTTTCCAATGTTTCCGATAGTTTCACCGTTTTAGCGGCGGGTCGGAGAGCCGTGTGCGGTGTTTTCAACGTTTCCGGCGAGTTGAAATGCTGGGGCGACCCGGGTTCGTTTTCGAATCCTCCACTGGATTCGGTTCGGCTGGTGTCTCTATCTGCTGGGGCTAACCATTTCTGCGGCATTAGAATGGATAACCATGAGGTTGAGTGTTGGGGTGATTTGAACTCTTCTGTGATTCCTCGAGGGAACGGATTCATGGCTATTGCTTCTTCGGATTTCACCACGTGTGGGATCAGGGAAGATGATCTTCTTCTGGATTGTTGGATGGTAAAAGCTTTGAAACCCGATTTTGATCCTCCCTTGGAGCTTTCGAGTCCTGGACTCTGCAGGGCCAGTTCTTGTGGGGTCGGTGAGTTTGCTTTCAATGCGAGTATGCTTAACGAGCTAGCTTTGACTAGCCTCTGTGTTAGAGAGGATTTGAGGATTTGTTCTCCTTGTGGGTTAAATTGTTCTAAAGGGTTCTTCTTGTCAAGTTCGTGCACTCAAAATGCTGATAGAATCTGCACTGCTTGTTCTCTTTGTCAGAACAGCTCTTGTTTTAGTGTTTGTGGACTTCACCCCTCAACGGGTCTGCATATGCATTTGCACTGGCATCATTTGCGTAAATGGATGGTTGTAGTTGGGTGCTCCCTGTTGGGGGTTCTAACTATTTTGCTTTGTGGGTGTCTTTTCTCGTACAGAAAGAGGACAAAGAAACAAACCAAGTCTTGCATGGGGAAATCGGAGCAAGAGGATGATCATGTCAATGTTGCTCTTCAATCAACACCTTCTGTTAATTCTTGTCCCGGGGCGCCTCAGGTTTTCCGGCTTTCTGAACTGAAGGATGCTACCAATGGGTTTAAGGAGTTTAATGAACTTGGAAGAGGAAGTTATGGGTTTGTGTACAAAGCCTTGTTGGCAGATGGGAGGGTGGTTGCGGTTAAAAGAGCAAATGCTGCTACCATAATCCACACCAATAATCGGAATTTTGAAATGGAACTAGAAATCCTCTGCAAAATTCGTCATTGTAATATTGTTAATCTGTTGGGGTACTGCGCCGAGATGGGGGAGAGGTTGCTTGTTTACGAGTATATGCCTCATGGAACGCTTTATGATCACCTCCATGGTGGTCTTTCTCCGCTTAATTGGAGTCTCAGGTTGAAGATAGCCATGCAAGCCGCCAAGGGACTTGAGTATCTTCACAAGGAACTTGTTCCTCCAATTGTGCATAAGGATCTAAAAAGTTCGAACATTCTTTTGGATTCGGAGTGGGGGGCAAGGATTTCGGACTTTGGACTTCTTGCTTCGAGTGACAAAGATCTCAATGGAGACTTAGAAAGCGATGTTTATGATTTTGGGATTGTGATGCTAGAGATTCTGAGTGGAAGAAAGGCTTATGATAGGGATTACACTCCACCCAACATGGTTGAGTGGGCAGTGCCTTTGATCAAACAAGGGAAAGCTGCTGCTACTATCGATAGGTACGTGGCTCTTCCAAGAAATGTTGAACCTTTGCTTAAGCTTGCTGATATAGCAGAACTTGCTGTGAGAGAGAATCCAAGTGAACGACCACCTATGTCGGAGATAGCATCTTGGTTGGAGCAAATTGTGAAGGACGGATTGATCTTATAGCATTAGTCACTGCTGTGTGAGAAACTTGTTTTTGAATTTTGATCCATCCACGTATTTTTCATAAAATGATGTGAGTAATGCCCTTCTGCAAGTGTAAATTGTTTGAGTCTTTTGTAGTTCTTTTGAGTTTACTTTTCCTAATCTTCACAAAGTGAAGGACATGGCATTATTTCAACATACACAATTGTTTTTATCTGCACATGCTGATGTGAAATCTTTTTTACTTCTCATATAAGCTTAAGACCATTTAAACGCCCCATGAGGAAAACATGACAGGGATTAGGCCTTAACAAAAGAACTAGAAATGGAAAATCCAACTTAGTGATTTGAATTTTAATTATTCTTCATTTGAAATTCAAAATGGGAGACAGTTGCATGAAAACTCTAGGTTTTCTCAAGTTTAGCATTTCTGGACATACATTAGGCTATATAAAATGGAGTCTTTTGTATCTTTGTCTCACAACTTTGAAAAACTTGTGAATTGTATTCAGGATGTGGTGATTTCAGTTAGATTAGAATTTTTTTTTAGGATTCTGAGATCCTTCTGAATTTTCTTTGAAAGTATAATACTCTCTCCCATGGAGTCATCTTAGTTCATAAAAGTTCATGATTTGTATCTTAGTTCATCAAACTTCATAAATAATATCTTAATTCAAGTGATGATTTTTTTTAGTTATATTTTATATTAAAGTCATTTTTAAGTAATGTGATTTTGTATTTTTATTATTTATTTTACTTGTAATTTTTCTCTGTATTTATCATGAGTCATGATTGGAATTTTTCAAGCTTCAAACTATCTAAAAAAAAGTAGCTTGATCAAATAGAATTGTCATTTGAACAACTATGACAACACTTGAATTGCATACTATTTGAGTGTGAGCTTAGTGTTTAAGTAAAATTGTCAAAACCTAACAAAATAAAAATAGATTTATCAGCTAAAATCATCAATTATCAAAGTTATGCAAGTTTTAACAAATTTAAAACATTAAAATAAAATTAATATTGACCAAAACTTGATTAGAGATAATTTCTAATTAAACTTAGACTTCTCCAAACTATCAAATCAATCAAAAACTATTATGCACCATTCAAAACATAACTCCACTCAATTTCAATTGGAAAGATAACCAACATCAATCCAAAAAAATAAATACATTTAAATCAAAATTCAATAAATATATACATGAAAAGGGTTTCCAACAACTAAAGTTTTTCTAAGAGACTGATAAAACTTTCAATCAAAATTTTGATTGGTCTATCTTGATCTGTCTCCTTAATAGTCTAATATATTCAAATAAATACTACCCAATCATAAATATTAAAGAGAATGTATAAAATGTTTAACAAATGAGAAAGATAAATTTTTAGTTGAAATAAATAACAAATTGTTTTAATAGAAACTTTTTCATTTTTCTTTAAAATTTTATCTTTAATGTACCAAAACAAGTTTTAACATAATTCACCTTCTGTCTTATACAATTTAAATCATTTAAACAATTTCTTCTTTAACATCCTTGACGTTTTTCTTAATGATTAATCCATGTTCCAAAATTTCATCTTAAACTATGTAGCTTGGTTAGCAGGTAAATAAAACTTGGTCATGTTCCAAAATTTCATCTTAAACTATGTAGCTTGGTTAGAAGGTAAATAAACTTGGTCAAGTGATATTTTTCGCCAATAACTATACTTGAATTATTTCAAACAATTCGAACTTGAATTCAATACATTAATTTAACTAGAATTAATTATTTGTGGTTAATTTCAACTAACAAATTATATAATCTAATAAGACACATTGAAGTCGGGTCAGTTTCCCTTTCAAGTCAATAGGTAAGTCTATCCCTACTATCAGTATTGTTTTCTTTTTTAATTATTTTTACAATGTCCACTTGTTACTTCAATTTTCATGAAATAAAAATGGATCTGCTAATCCAAATGGATTGGGCTAGACTGAAAAAAGGCCGTGAAGATTATTTCTCAATTTAATCTAAAATAAAATTAAGCTGACATGTGAAAGGCTGGACCAACATGTGAACTGATTTATTTACTTTATTTTATAATTAATAAAATCAATAAATGATAAATTTAATTTTATATGGGTTCTCCAGTGATTTTAAGGTCAATAATATACTGAGTTTTTTTTAAACTGTATTACTTCTTTATTGTTACACTTTATTTCTTTCTATTAACATGAATTATAATGTTAGTTTATAGTGAAAATGATAAATTATATTTTTTCTATTTACTTTAGTTTATCTAGATGAATATACTTGAAATTCAAAAATTAATTTTATATTTTAAGAAACAGTCTATTTGTGAGTCTAACCACTTAGTTTCATGTATCTATCATATTCCCTTTTCATATGAAGAAACTTCTCTTCATGTAAAAATTTCTCACCTTTTAAGAGTTAGTTCTTACAATTAAACTTTATAAATAGATTTGTACAAACTTTTTATAACTATTGGTATATATACTTTTTATATATAAATTTTGTTGCTGACAAAAAAATACATGAAAAGTATGTAAAAAAAGTCTCTACAATATTTGGTAGAATCTTTATTTAGTATAAAGTATAAAAATGTATACATTTAACTCTTTAGCTTTGGAAAATATAAAATGATTTAATTCTTAAAATGTCCTCTTTGATTTTCAATTTTCATTATATTTAATATCAATTGAATAATTAAAACATTATTTAATAAAATTAAAAAAAAAGGTTAAAACTTTGTTTGAACAAATGATGAATTGAAGATAAAAATTATTTGACCTGAGTATACACACATTAATTATGTTCAATAATTAATACATATTTATAATGAGAGAAAATTAATACATAAAATCATCAGTTTTAATATTTTTATCTTTAAAAATGTTTGACTTTTTCAACTTATTATATGAATAATATATTATCCATAATTAACATATATTAAATAAATAATATATTAATTTTTTTAAAACATGAAAAAGTTTAATACTGTATTTAAATATTATTTGGAAGAATGAAGAATATTGCATAAAGATTTTGAGATTAATTAATAATTAATAACTAGGATTGCATGCATTGTGTGTGACTAATCCATATTTACATAATGGTAATTAAGTATTTGCCAAATGTTTACATAATAAAAGGATACAGGAAATCACTTGAAAAATTTGAGTTTCATCATTATTGTCTTTATGTTATGAGATCCCAAGACATGAATTAAAAATATATTTTCTTTTTAGAGGTTTAGGAGACATGATCACTATGCATCTGAATCAATGTTGTTCTTCTTTTGAGTAGTGAAAGTTTTGTAAGGTGAGAACCTTGGTCTCACAATTACCCTAATAGAATATGTATGCTCTCAGGAGCAAACCCGTGTGCAAGAGAAGCATGAATTCTTCCATGGGAGGGTTCTCAAGGTTACTCTAAATTCACTGTTGATAGATTAGAACTCTAATTTTCATTATGAACTTTAATTTATAAGTGTTGACTATAACCCTAGCTATATATTCAACAACTTATGTTTGGGCAAAATAGTACCAATTTTCATCCTTATCCTTTATGTGTTAATTTTACTTACTATGTGTATGTTATTCATTCAACAGTTTTTGTGATATCCGAGATCTTTTGTTTGGGTTTACGTTTGTCGTTGTCTTCTAACTTTTTTGTGATAAAATTGTATATTTGATTCATTTTTAGATTTTATGTTTATATTTTCTGAGATTTTTTCACTACTTATAATGTATTTTTTAAGAATAACTCTGAATCCTCCTGCAATACATATCTTTAATAGTTCTCTTACATTTCTCTGTATGAAAGATATTTTGTTTACAAGATATTAAATAATATTTTACTTTTATTCTTATTTAATAATTTATTTATAAAGTAGAAAGACTAGTAAACCATTTTTAGAAAAAGAAGATTTAACCTCAGTCAATTTTTAAAACATTTAGTAGCATATAAAGTTATGTTTGTCATTATTATAACTTTTACATCTGTGGTGGTCCAGAAGGGAATAAATTTTTGTTCTAAACAGTTAAAGTTGCTTTTGTAAAGTATGAGTTACTCCATAGTAATAAATTTTATAAATAAACAAATATACTTTTCATAGCTACAAATCTTGAAAGAGTTGGCAATTCTAAAGTACAACAAAAGTTACAGACCTACATGGCTGCATGAAGAAATATACTTCAGGCATTTCGCAGGCATATATTTCATAAAAATTTACAGATAAGTATAATTAAATCGGTTTATAATGTACCAGAAAAATTATAACTGCTTCAAATCTTCCATTTTACACTTTTCATTCATGTTCCATTAATATGAATAAAGGTTTTCTCTTTGCAATACAGTAAGATGTTCTTTACTATTGAAAATGAACAGTGACTTTTAGTGAAAATGGTAACTAATTGAAACACATAATCACTTTATTTTTTTATTATACTAATATGAATAAGATGGAGTGATAAACAACTTTTTTATATTTTTCTTACAACCGAGTCTCCCTTCTTGAAACATGAATTATTATTATTATTATTTATGAGGTCAATTTATGCTGTCTATGTTACATTTATTAAAATGACATTATATTTGGAAATATTTAAAATTGATCAAAAGCATATTATATAACTCTTATGTAATAAGTGTACCTAGTAGATAACAAGGGTCTTTTTAATCAATCACCAGCATAAAGGGAATATTTGGTCAAGAGGGAAATGATTATTTTACGAAAAAATGAATTTTGATGTGTCTATATGTGTATATATAGCATATAAACGTACGACATAAATTTGAAATTGGATGCAGAAGTTTGTTCAAATTACAAGAGAGAAGGGTGAAGGAAGACAAAGAAAGAAGAGGAACAAGTACCTAAGTTCTCTGTAATGGACCTCCCTTGATGTTGAAGACAATAATGTATTCATACATCACGTGTACCAAAATGAGAAAGAGAAAAGAAAAAACAGAAGCAACACAAAGTATAAATGGAAAAGGACAAGGGTAGGGAAAGATCTCGTTCTTTGAAGATGTTCCATCTTGGGAGTGATAAGAATCTAAGGTGATCCAAACACTTGCTGACAAATCTGTTGCAGAAGATGAAAAAGAAATTGCACTTTTTATGTGGAATGGAAAAAGAAATTGCATACCCTAGACTCATCATAGCGTCCAGCAAACAGGAAAAGGCTCTCGTTGTTATCCACCTTCATCTCCCTCTTACCCTCTTTATTAAAGCCCTTATATGTGACCCCTAATCTCTCCAAAGTCATATCCTAACCTTAAGAGAGTTTAAAAGGGTTGGAAAAAGACATGGTCTTCCACCTAGAGTATTTTCAAAGCCATCTACACTTCATGCCAAATTGCCAACTTTAAAGCTGCTTGGTTGGTTTCCAAGTAGAAAACAGTAGCCTATGCAACTCAGAGGGGCCCTTTTTGTCCTTTTGGTTGTGAACTTCAGATTTTAGAAGACACTTTCTTTTCTCTTATTGTATATATGCTCCTCAATTCATTTCTCCGACCAAGCTTCGATGGCTTTCAGATCACATCCTGCAGAAACTTCATCCAAGATGAACGGTACCTTTTGGTTAATTAGCTCTTACATTTCTTATTTCTTATCATATGTGTGTATATACACAACATCATCATCATCTTCCATATGTTGTGCATGTTGTTCAAGGAACTAACCCTTGTTTTTGATTATTTGTTAGTGTATATATTAGCAGACTTTGTGTGCCTGGCTCCCTGTATGCCATTTGTTGATCCCATCACAATGGTGATGGCCTTATTGAATGGCGTATGAGGAGTCATGCATGCTGCTGTATTGCTCCCCAAATGAATTAAAACTAAATGGTTGGATTTTGATTTGGAATTTGTCTTCTACAAAATCAAGTTCATGTTTACTTGAGATTAAGTTTCAGTCATTTTTTGTTCTGGTATTTGTTTATTTGACACTTCTGAGAAGGGATGGGAAGCTGGTTGGTTGTCAATAGATCTCCTCCTGTTCAGATCTTGTTCATCATTTGGTGCGCAATTAATCAACAATAATCCTTTAATTATGTTCCATTGAATTAGTTTGTCCAATTTAGGTTCCTGGTCCAAAATGGCATTGACTTGTTATTCCATTGATTGGTTTATTAGGTACACCAGGCAAAGAAATTTAGGATAGCTGGTAAGAAATTATTAAAACGCTTTTTAATCTATATTTATTAGTATTTCATATTATACTTTATTTTCTATTTTCAAAATCTATATACCGAACTACCAAAATTATCAATGCTCTTTTTACTATCTTAGAAAAGTTTTTAATATTATTTTTCTGAACAGATTTTTAAATAAGAGATGAGTTAAAAAAAAGTGACATGTTTTTTTTATATTTACTGATAAAACCATATAAAATGAAAATGAATAGATTCTTACAAAGCGGAAATAAATATTTTGCCTTTTGTTTTGATATTCCTTCATTTCTTATGTGCTCAGTGGCTAATTTTACTCAGGCATGTTATAGGAAGAGGTGAGAACAAAAGAGAGTGAAGTTATATTTTCTTGTCTTAAAAATGGCAAATGCAATTATGTATTTATAGGAATGAATTAAAGAGATCTAGATTCCTTCAGCTTCTCTAGTTAAAATTATTATTTTAAATGATAATAACATTTTTTTTCCTGATTTGAAATTTTCTTCTTCGTAACAATATTTGTTCTTAATCTTTGAAATTCTTCAAACTTTGTGACTTGGTGAAAGATATTTGTAATTTGATCTTGGATTTTGACACCCTTAAGCTCCACTTCCTTTCTACTATCGATTCTCTAATCAAATGATATCTCATGGTTATATGCTTGTTTCCATCATGAAATATCATATCCTTTACAAGTGCTTGCTTAGACTTGTTATCTATACAAATATGTATAACTTTCATTTGTGACATAAATTTCTTTCAATAATTTTTTCAGCCAAATTAGTGCATGAAGTTGCTCCTACATATTCTAAATTCTAACTCAGATGACAATGAATTGTTTCTTTGAACTCTATTAAAAAGCACATCCTCCCACATGACTCAAATGTAAAGTCATTAGTGTTCTTTCTATCATTAATATCTCCTGCATAATTATTATCATAAAATTCATAAAGTTTGAAATCATTAGAAAAAGAATAAAATAATCCACAATCAAGAGTATTTTTCAAATATCAAAGTATCCTTTTAACAACTTTCATATTTCATACTACTCCAACCGCATACAAAACATCGAAGCCTTGTACATGTTAAATATCTCAAACTTTTCACAGGCTTTTCTTTGATAATTTTATTTCATTCTCGATGATTGTGTTCATTGGATTATAATAAAACATTTTAAATTTCTCCAAAAACTTCTTTTGCGTAACTTTCTTGAGAAATGAATATATATTTCACCTTGCTTAACCTCTTGGCTTAAATAGGCTGACACAAGCCCTGTGTTTGTCATCTCAAACTCATATAATATAGAGTTCTTGAATTCTTTTACCAAGCTTGAGCTTGGATTGTTATCGGTAAATATAAAATTATTCATGTAAATACAATAATAAAATATCTCTATTATCATGAGTTTTGACATAAGACATTGATCAATACCATTATCTTGAAACTACTTGTCAATGTGATTATTCCATGCTTTTTGTGCTTATCCATACAAATCTCTCTTCAATTTTAGAACATTATGTTCATATCCTTCAACTGCAAAACCCAAAGGTTGTTTAATATAGATGAGATGACACCATTTTTCATGATTTTCTTTTGTAAGAAGAGAAAGTTGGAAGGTAGTAAACCCATTGGTTGAGATCTCTCAACTCTCTATATCAAACCAAGCTCTTAATACCACTTTCTTAGAGGAAGAAGTGAGAATAAAAGAGAGTAAACTTACATTTCCTTGTCTTGAAAATATCAAATATAATAAGGTATTTAATGGTGCTTAACGGAGAAATAGAGATTCTCTTCTAAGAGCTTTTCTAATTAAAACCCGGTATAGAATTTTCTACCTCCTTCTCTAATTAAAAACTTTGTAGATTTTACTCCAAAAAACTCAAGAATTATTTTAAATGTTTCTTTATTTTACATTATAATAGTAAAGACCTCCTCCATAGAGTAAGAGTCATTATTAGGTTGGAGAGGACGTAGTCACCAGTCATTTTCGTTGTTGTGTTGTCATTTTTGTTGTAACTGAGTGGTTAACGTCTTGGCGTCACTCCCATTTATTTATATTCAGCACAAATCAATTCAAAATCGCCACCAGACCTTTTATTATACACTGTTTCATTCATTGGAAAGGAGTAGCACCATATCTACACCGTAAGAATGTTACAAGCTTTAGCCAACAACTAGTTTTTTTTTTATATTCTTTCTTTTTCGTTGTTGCTGATACATGTTTGACACCAGTGATTGTCTTTTCCATGCTTTTGTCACTGCCCCCACCCCTTTGGACTCCTACACCAGAAACTGGTTTAGGTTTTGAATAACGGATTCTGCTAAAAACACTTGCTTTTTGCACCCATTTAAACTTGGTTGTCAATGGAATTGAGTATGTTGAATTTTCTTTTACAAAGTGAAATTTTACCAACTACATATTTTAAATTAAAATAGAAATGGAAGTTTAGTCAAAAACCAAGTGTACTACTAGGTTGGTGTCAAGCCAGACAGTGTTGTTTTGATACATGGACAATTTAGTCAACTCACTAACAGTATATACCTAATGACATTAGTTTGGGGTTAGCAATTACAGTTCAAATATTCAAAATATGAACAAATCACAACAATTAATGTTGATATCGTCAGTGAGTTGACAAAATTTCCATATCAGGAGAGTACTCCCTAAGATTACAACTGACATTTATGCAATATAGAATTAGATAATAATTTATAGTTAAGACAACGTTTTACTAAACTATTCTGTAATCAACACTAGTTTCAATCCGCCAACCAGTATTTCATGTTCATACAAAATTCATCCACTTCCCAAAAGATTTTCATGGCAAGATATTAATTTTAGGTTTGATTTTTACTTTTGTTCTCTGATGCACTAGTACGTAAAGTATTTCTACGAGATATAAGACATGCATCCTTAAACATGTTCATGTCATGTGTTTCACAATTATCATGCATATATATACACACACACATATCATTGGAAAAATTAAAGTACGTAAACCTAAACACATATGCATAGAAAACATACTATGAATCTCAAAATTCAGCAACTAGCTAACGATTGATCAAATTTATTTAAGTGTTCCGGCTAAATTCTATTTTCCAACATCCCCTTAAAAATGATTCCTGTATGCGATTAAATTCATGTTACAATCTTCGAAATTTTGGAGGACTTTTGAGTTTCCATACATTCTTCTTAGCCTGTAACTTTAAGTACAGTGATCCAAAATCAGTAGAGACAAAATACTGATATATTTTCCACCTTTCATGGACTCATAAAGATCTTCTAAGCTCTTTTTTTCTCTTTAGGACCTTTAAACGAGAGTCATAGAGGACTTTCACTGTTCTGGGATTGGTGATTGAAGAGGAGAGTATGAACAGTTACATGTCTGTTATGAACATATCCTCCAAGCATAGGAAACAAAACACTTTTCTTTATCAAAAGCATCATTTCCATTTATTGCAATCTTCTCAATGGTAGCTTATAATCAGCTTATATTTGCTAGAAATTGATCTATATAGCTAATGTACATACTTTTCAATTTTGTCATCTAAATGTGATTTCGTCTCTTTATAAACATGATATGTTATTCTTCCAAATATCGCATAGGAGAAACACTGGGCCTTTTGTTTCTCTTTGCTCATTTGTGATCCTCATAGTAATTCTTCCTTTGCATTCTTCATTTCTTGTAAATGATAGATTATTGCTTCACTTTTCATGCTCACATCATCCTCTCTCTTAAAAATAATGTGCATTGAATTTAAAGCCTTGATACCTATAAATAAAAAGAAAATACATGTATATATTATTGTCTTTTTACAGAAAACAATTACTAATAGTATTTCATATTTTTTGTTTTATTTTAATTCTAGGGTCAAATATAAATTAATACATTACCAAAGTTATAAAATATTTTTCAAAATCTTTTGAAATTTCTAAATTCCTCATTTTTTTCTAATAAAAGTTTTTCATGTGAAACATACTGGAAAAAGTATCTGAATATGTCTAAAAGCATTTGTAACTTCATACAACTCATAATTTTTATTTGCCTATAAAATTTAGCATACATGGTAGAATGTGCATGTAAATCCGTAATAATATACAAAAAGTGTAGGAAAAAATATTTCTAAAAGCATCTTCATCTATTAGGACTGCATCTGAATATTTCAATTTCTTAGACGAAAGATGTGCTTTAGAAAATATGACTCATTGATAATAAGAAGATATTTTATACTATTAACTGAGATTTTTTAAATTGTTATTTTAAAAACCTTTAACTTCAATGATACTTTCTATAATTAGATTTTTATAGTTTTTAAATTTACTAAATTTTTTATTTTAATAAATGATATTGTAAAATAAATGGTATTATGACATCACTTTAAGAATTCGGTCAATTAGCTATCAAAAGTTAGTGTGTGCTAAGTACGAAATATTATTAGAGTTAGTCAAACTCACTAAAGACAATTCTAAAAATTTGTGAAGGTCAAGCTGACTCTCATCGAATACTAATAGTTAATTAAAAAAATATAAAAACTATAGTGTAAGTAGGGTATATCATTGTCACTGGCACACAAAATGGAACACTAAGGTAGCTATTCTAATTATAAGCATCCAACACATAAGAAAGAACGATCAATATCTCTTCGAAAGGTGACCTCTCAAATTTGTTATTCACGTCTTTTTATTCACTAAATATTTCTTTTTATTATTATTATTATTACAATTTTATTACTATTATTATTATTATTCATAATATGTTGCAAGATAAATTCAAACTTCGATTTTTTAACGTATAAAACTTATAATCATTACATCATATTAATTTTTTTATTATATTTTTATTATTCTTATTCTTACTATGACTATCATTATTATTATATTATTATTATTATCATTATTATCATTATTAGTAAAAATAATATTAATAATAATATTCACCACCATATTAATAATAGTTATAATAATAATATTATTATTAATGATATCAATAATATTAAAAATGTTAATAACAATAATAATATTAATAATATAATGTTAATAAGATTAATAATAATATTATTATTAATATATTAATAAAATAATAGAAAAATATTAAATATTTATAGATAATATTAAGAATAATATTAATAATCTAAGTAATAATAATAATAATTTTAATAAAATTAATTATTAATATTACTCACAGAGAAAATTCATAACTAATTACTTACAGATATTTTTCATATATAATTTTACAAATTTTGTTATAGATAACATATGTAGATAAAATCTATAGATAATATTAAATTTACTTATGTATTTTCATTTGTATGTAATTATTTATAGATTTTTTTAAATAAAATTTTTAAATAATTATCTATATTTTTTTTGTGAAAAATAGATTTATAAATAATACTAAATTTATCTACAAATAAATATTTATAAATAATAAGTAGTAGGTAAATTGAAATTTTTTTATAATACTTTTACTCCTCTATCTTGATAGAAGTCAAGCAATTGTATCTATTTTGAATAAATTTTTGTTTAAAGGGTGCAATAGTATTATTATGAAGAAAAAAAAATATGCATTCAGTGAGTTAACATCGAAAACATGATGAAATGATAATTAAAATAACTCATATTGTCCCAAGTTTCATTGATAATGTAGAAACAAGTATACGCACTAAAGATTTGGTGGGTGGAGAGCGTCTCATGTTGGTTGTCAAGTATCATATGAAGTCAACTATGACCTCAGTCAATTTTATACCTCACAAACCAAATAATAGTTTATTATCATCATAAAAGAGATGGCTATCATTGAGGTTATCTATCATTTTAAAGAACCATCCCTTAAATTTTTTTATAAAAAGTAGTGTAAGGCATTTATCCTAAGTTATCACACTAAAAAACAGCCTGAATATTCTTTTCTTAGGACAAGTACATTTTATTTGTATAATTTAATATTAACACATTTCACATAATTTTTCATATATATATTATCATCAAGTGATTATATTCTTTTTATAATAACTTTTTTATAATTCTTAATTTTTTTCTGTCACGTGTTTCTTATTTGCAATGATTTAAAATTTTATCATTAAAAGCAAAAGCCGTTAAGTGTGGTGTATGATTTATGACTTTGGAAAAAAAAATGATTTGAGAGGAAAAAGATAGAAAAGACAAAGAAAAAGTTAGTATAAATAGTTAAAAAAATACAAGTAAAATTCGGAGAAAGAACATTTGAGAGGAATAACGTTATTGAGCACTAGTTACAATACACTTCGTCTTGACTTGTTTAAATTCATTGTTAGGAATTGATTTCAAAATCTATTCCAATAGTACTCAGGCCTTAAAGAAGTTTTAACTGTAGATTGAGAAATATTTTTAGTGAAAAAAGTAGTTTATAATGCATTTTTATTTTTTATTTTTCTGTAAATGTTTATTAAAAATGTATTTATGATAAAAATACTTTAATAAAAGAATTTATTCAAACTTTCAGCTTCAGAATGAGACAATGGTATAGTTTATATTTATTGTTTCAATGATTGAACAAGAGGGTGAGCAACTTGCATGAAATGTTTAAATTAAACTCCGAAATAAATAAAATTTATTTCACATCATACGAAGATATATTTTTTATTTATTTATGATTCCCCAATAAACAAAGAATGAAAAAGAACACGTTGGTCAAATTTGGCAGTGTTGACTTTGAACTGAAGCAAACAGTGAACCCTATATTTTGTCAAAAACCGCTGTCGATTCACACAAAGCTTGATTAAAATACAAATGTTTTTGTAATGTTCACTATCTAAAAATTATTAAGACTTCCTAAATTATTCTTATAAAACAGAAAATTGATCGTTAAACTAAAAAATTAGATCCGACATATTTAAAGACAGATTTAAATTATATTTTGAATAGTTTAACTTGATCTACGGTAAATTTTTTAAATTATAATTTTTTATAATTATATATTAATAATAATTATTATTTATTTAATAAATAAAACTTTATCTAATATGGTATTATGTTTATATTATTACATATCTTAAAATAAATATTATAAAATATTTTAATTGTAGTTGTATATATCTCTAATTCTACACATATAATGTTAAAATATATTAACAAATCAAGTTAATATGATTTTGGCTGGATTTACCAGGTCTTAATTATATTAGGTTTAAAATAAAAAAAATGACTAGATTAAAATTTCAGATTAAATAAAACCACAAACAAATTCATCTCAATCAATCTCATCAACACTTATTCTGTGATGTCCTCTTTATATATATATATATATATATATAATACATTTTTTATTTTAAAATTGGTTTTTTTATAAATATTTTAATTTAGAATGATAAATTGAATAAAGTATTTTTTATTTCATATACGATATAATCATTAATACAATTATTTTTTACATGGTAACCAAGTTCTTTTAGCACACATCCATGCGACCCACTTACTTTTGTCATTTTTAGACTAAAAATGCAATAATGACGAAGGTTTAATTTTTATATGTATTTTTTTAATTATAATGTAAGTAGAGGTATAATTAAAATGCAATTAGAGGTATAATTAAAAAAAAGAGGTTGATAATTGTTAGTGAATTTATGGGAATTAGACTAACAAAGAATACATATTCTCCTCTAACTTTTGGTCATAGACGCAAGCCATAGTAACCTTTTCATTAAGCTGTAATGGTTGATAATTGTTTACTGTTAATTGAGTTATGATGCTAGATATACATTCAAATACACTTGGCATCCTAAATTAATTTATATTTAATAAAAAAGTCAATCTTAAAATGTCAATACATACTTTACGAAGTTGAATTTGAGGTTTGGATAATACAAATAATATAGCATTTGTCAAAAAGGATCATATAAATGTAATTGTCATGCCATCAATCACTCTTACAATGATCATCAGGTTATTAGCAAGCTACAATGGTTCAAATTAATGACATTGTTGACTTTTACTGAGATTTTCACACTAAAGATTTATCGAAATAAGATATATATTGAACTAAAAGTATATATACAGTTAAATAAAGTTATTCTAAAATTACTTTTCATAAAAATATTCTGTTAATATTATTTTTTAATATAAAAATATGTTTGTCTAACTTATTTAATATTTATTTCTAAAAAATATATATAATATAATAGAATATTAGGAATATCCTAACTTTTAGAAAAATAAATTACTATATGTATAAATATATTAAAATACTTTTCTTCTAATTCATCAACCAGATAACACGATTCAATATAATATTAGATATACAGATTGTTCACGGTTTTCAAAATATACCATGCTCATATCTCTTTTATTTCATTTAATATGTTACTAAAATAAATATATAAATTAAACCTTTACCTATATATAATTTTATAATCTATATTTTTTATTTTATTTTGAAGATTCATCAAAATAAAATTAATTAATGAAATATTAAATAATTGTTAAGTCCTATAAAACAAATTGTATACTTAATCTACTGAACGAGGCCTTTCAAACTAATTCTTAAATAATAAAATAGATTGTTCAAAAAATATTATATATTTATATATATATAAGTATTAACCCAGGAAATAAAATCAATAAAAAATATTATAAAAGAATCTCACTCGAACAAAAAGTAAATGAAAGTAAATAAGAATAAATAATATTTAGAATTAATTTACTCAATAATGAATAATGGACAAAAATACAAAATTCGGGTACATACTCAAAAGCACCTTATTAAAAAAAGAAATTATTTTACTTGTAATAAAATAATAAAATTTAATTAAAATTGTGATTTGAACTATGTATTATCATGTGCGATGGGACTATTAATTTATAATAAAATTATAGTTGAATTATTTTAATTAACCGTATATCTTTTCATATAATATAATAAAATTAAACTAAAATCTAAATAATAGTAAAACCAAAGAGGGTCACATGAAAATTTTCAAATGAAGGTGTTGCTTAAAAAAAATGTTTCTTCCATGAATGACATGCTCTCTACGCCGTAAGTGTGTATGATTTGGAGTATATCTCAATAAAATTGAAAATCATGTTGTTTCTGATGGTCAAAAGATGTCACCAATACGACAAAACCAGAAGTTGAACTTAAAAATTAATTTAAAAGTTAATTATCTATTTGTGATTTTTAAATTCTTAATTTTTAATATTTTCTTTTTTAAATTTAAAAATAATATATATTTTTTCAATTATATCCATAATTTAATTAATATGAAGATAGAAAAATTAATTATAATAGAAATGAAAAGACAATGGTAAATAAATATACATTAAAATAAAAATAAAAAAGTATAATAGATAATTTGTTTAAAAATAAATTATAAATAAAAAATTAATATTTTTTAATTTAATACAAGATCTTAAACTATTATTGTAAAAAAATAAAGAGAATATATGATAAAATTCTAAAGTAGAAAAATCAAGAAAGAAGATGAAAATGACTGCGCAAAAACAGTGCCAGTAAACATTGGCGGCTTCTTTTTTAAGAAATGTTTAATAAACCACCGTATAGACAAAAAAAAGTTGGCGGAAATATTTTAATTATAAATATTTCGTTAATATTTATTGTTTTTTTACTAAAGTTATTTTGTTTACTTTTTTATTTGTTTTACTGTTAGATATTATTTAGGCTAAACTCACTTTTGTTGCTTATAATTTTTTGAATAGGAATTTTGATTTCTACAAAATTTTAAGTGGAGATTTTATGTTTCAATGTTTTAAGTTAAATAATTTTGATCCATTATAAACATGTCATTTAACAGTTAATATATTTATATAGTAAGATATTAAGAATAAAGTTTAACAATTTTTTATACCTATTATTCCAATATAAACCTTAACATTTTTGTGTTGACAGTTAAAAGATATATTAAGAGTTCAAGAAAATAATTTTATTAAAAAATTAAAGAAAAAATTGCAATAAACCTTCTTAAGAAATAATGATTTTTCAACCTAAATTTAGAGACCAAATGTATTTATTGAACAAAATATAAGATACATAATTATTACATATTATCTTTGATGCACCCACAACTAATTCTTATAATTATATATCATCTCTTATAATATTACGTGCACCTCCACACCATAATATTACCTTTCTTTTCCTTTTATTGATGCTGTTGTGAACTATGATTATGAATAATATACCTTTATTGGAAACTATGTGTATTGAATGTAATGATATACTTATTTTAAAGATGCCATGATATTATAAAAAAGTATTTAAAAATTATAAAATTCTTAAAACATAATAAATGTATAATTGTAACTGTGGAAATCCAAATTAAAATCACATTCCTTAAAAATTATTTAAATGTAAAATAAAAATTATAATTACTATATAATTAAAGTATTAAAACTTTATACATTGAATACTTCCTAGATGAGTATGGATAAAATATCCCTATATAATCATATAGAAAACATATATATTACATACAGATATGTAACCCAAATTAAAGTATTAGTGCATTAAAAGTGATTGATAATTATTGATTGTCATTAAAGATAATTTCTAAACACTCTCAATATACACCAAATTAAAGTATTAAAAAACAAAAGATATATTAAGCATTTTATCAAACACTTTCGGTTATGCATAAATGTCCACATCTTAAGTACATTTAAGTGTGGTTTTTATCATGGTTCTGAAAAGTATGAGAATTCCTATATCCATTGTGAACTAATGTAAAAATTAGACATATCAATTAGTTTATAAAGTTGATGTAGTATATCTCTCATTTAACTTAAATGTAACGAAAATTGATATAGAAAAGTGAATAATAATGGTTTGAATTATCCTAAATCTGGTTCGTATAACTACAAAATTTTGTACACAACTAAACAAGATATCAAATGTACATTCTTCTTATAATCATATTAGAAATCATATTTCTAATATAATTCTCCTAAAATCATATTAGAAATTACAGGAAAGATGAAATCGAAATCCACTTTCTAACTATATGAACTAAGTATACTAAAAACTTAAGAAATAGGTAAGTAAAAAAACAAAACTTATAAAAAAGAAAGATTTTTTATAATATTGAGCATCCTGAATTCCCACTTTGGATTTCCTTCATAGGAAAATTTTTTACTATAAAAAATTATATAATAATAGCCTTTTTAGAGTTTTCTATTAAAGTTATGCTATTTTCAAGTTTTGAATTAATATCAATTTTTTTTTCATTGTCATATTAGGCAAATCAAGTGATTGTAAAGCCTAAATTGTTTTATTTATAATGAAAGTGATGTATATAAAAAATATCAATTCAAGATTCAAATTATTGCTACTGCTAAAACTACAATTACAATATAAAGTATAACTATAAAGTCATCTACTTAGAATAGAGATCATGAATCATGACAATGAATTACTTTAATCAAAATAAGACTTCAAAAAGTAAAACATAATAAGAAAGAAGACATTTCATAGTATCTCAAAATTAGAATATATAACATTAATTTATATTGTACCAATTGTAGTATACATATCACATGAGCTAAATGAGTTGGTTCAACAATTGATATAATATGCAAAAATTAATAAAAATTAATGGATATCACTTCAACTATAATAAAAATTAATGTCATAAAAATTATATTATACATGTGTGAATTAACTAAAAATGTTATTGATAATTAAACTAAAACTTATCTAATGTTTTTTTTTTTCGTTTTTACACTAGTATAACGCAGAAAAAAAAAAATACTTGGTATACCTTCGGTTAGAAATTCTTTCCTATAATTATGAATGGTGACTAAATAATAAAAGTTGAAGATGACATAATTATACTTTGAATATCAACTATAATATTATTCAAACTATAATATTGAGAATACTATGAATTTAAAAACCATTGTTTGTGGTGTAGGTGACGTTAGATAGAATTTTTCTAATTGAGATCAATTATATTTAAAAATAAGTATCTCAAAGGAAGAAAAACTATATAAGTGAAGGAATTAGGTTCCTCGATGTAAACTTAAAAATATACATTTAATTTGCATTATAATTTTTTTAATTTAATGTCTATGCGTGTATTATTACGATAAAAAAATTTACACTATCATTCGATTAACAATTATCATTTACCTAACCTTTAAAATAATAATATAAAACTATTTTGCGTTCTAACTCAATATGATTGACGTCAAATCTATGTTATGTCGCCGACCGTGAATTTTTTCCCTTTCCTTGTCATGCATGTAATTGATTGCCTTACGGAAAGGGATAATTTTATTGTTGGATTATTATAAAGTCAACTTCCTTAATTATGGTCATCTTAATGACTGCTGAACAAATTTTTTCTTTGTTACCTTATGATGTAATGACCTTTGCCAATTTTGTTACGTAACACGCCGATAAAAGTTCAGTTTCTTTCATTTTTCAATAATTAATAAAAAATTGTTAATCAAATTGACAAATTTATTTTTTAATAGTTTTTTTCACAAATATTTTTTTTTTCTTGACATCGTTAAAATCAAATTACATGATGCCACCTAAACATTCATCTTACAAATGAAGTGGAATTGAACTTAAAGTCAATTTTCAATATAATATTAAAGTCTATGCTTTGATTTGTTTCGTATAGCTTTCATCCTTACGTAATACATTAATTAACATCTTCCAAAAGTTGATGAAAAAATTGTTGAGGATGTACACTTGTGCTAGCCATAGGCAATAAGCACGCCCTATGAGACCAAAGAATTCTCGCCCTATGAGACCAAAGAATTCTCTTGGGAAGCATTCAACAAAATGAAACAAATCAAGCTATGCAATGCATCCAAAGAACAAACAATGACTATAAACACTGGATGAAACTAGTTATGATCCTACCCTTATACATGCTCAATAATCTAACTAACGAGCAAGATTGGCTGAACTCCAAATGGAGCTTGCGAAGGTTGCTCCACCAGAACTTCCCCCACAACTTCTGTCGTGGGACGAGTTTTGTTTCTTTATTCTGATTTTCCTAAGATCAGCCACGAACCCTGGTTTCGAAATGTGAACATCTTTCATATCAACAACGTTGTTGGTTAACTTCTCCACAACCTCTGACATTCGTGGCCGAAGCTTCGCGGTTTCTTGCACACACAGTAGCCCCACCTTGAGAAACTTTATGGCTTCTTCCTCGGGGAAATTCTTGCTCAGCATGGGATCCACCAGTTTTAACAAATCGTTAGATTGATACGCTGCCCACGCCTGCAATTGCACACATGTTCAACTTCAAAGTTCAAACACACATTTTTTCCATTTGACCAACTCATAGCAAAAAAACAAGTGTAGCTGAATCTACTAAGCTAGAAATCTACAAGCAATAATGAGTTGACTTCAATTTCTTTCATACCTTCTCCACTATGAAACGTTCAATGTCTTGATAGGCATCCACCACTGCTAGGCCACTCACAATTTGCAGAAGTAGCACTCCAAAGCTATAAACATCTGACTTTCGTGAAACCTGTCCAGAATTGGCATATTCTGGAGCTAGATAACCCCTGTCGGTTTATGAAAAGAAACCCCTTTAGTCATGGAATAAAAAGGATTCAAATTAATGAACAAAGGTAGTTCCTTTTTCTTCTTAGTGTTCAACTTACAATGTCCCTGCAACCCGAGTGCTGATGTATGAAGCTTCGTCTCTTAGCAACTTTGCCAAACCGAAATCTGAAACCTTTGGAGTGAAATTCCGATCAAGAAGAATATTTTTGGCTTTGATGTCTCTGTGTACGATGTGGGGCTTACGCTCTTCGTGAAGAAAGTCAAGTCCCCGAGCCACCCCTATGCATACTTCCTTCCTTGTTTCCCAACTGAATCTCGTTCTTCTCTCCTCCAAACCTTTCAATCAAAAGCCACAAAAACAGAACCATGAACTTCTGTCTCCAATTGCAACCACTAAATAGGAAATTCAGAAACACATAACAGAAATGAATCATCCCAAAACTAATTACCTAAGAAAGCTTTGTAGAGGCTATTGTTCTCCATATAATCATAGACCAAATATCTATGAACACCTTCCACACAACACCCTTTTAAACTTACAAGATTTTGGTGCTTGATGTTAGCAAGTGTAGCCAATTCCGCCACAAATTCCCTCTCTCCTCGCATGGATTCCACCTCAACAGAAAGCACCTTCACCGCCACAAGAGAACCATCCAGAAGCCTCCCCTTTACAAAGTCAACACCCAAATCAGTAACCCCTTGGTTAATTTTATGAAATCGCATTGCATCTCAATGCCCCAATTGAGCAAAAAACAAACTGTTAAAAGAATGAGAACAGAGAATGCATAACTAACCTTATAGACAGAGCCAAAGCCACCTTCTCCAACCTTCTCCGAGGAATGGAAATTACGCGTGGCCAGTTTCAATTGGTTGTAAGTGAACAAACGGAAGCTCCCATCGTTGATCTCTCCCTCTGGGTTGTCTGCAATGGAAGAAAAGATATCAGAGACAATAAACAAAAACCAAAGTGTTCAAATTAATGTTTGTGTTGGTTGTGCTGTGTACCGTTATTGTTTTGTTCTTTCGTGGCTGAAGAGAAACAAGTTAAAAAGGGAATCTTCATGTCTTGTCTTCGGATAAGTGTAACACTCCTTGGATATGGGGTTTTGGGGCTATATATGAAGGTTATGGAGAAGGAGCAGAACGTGTGGAGAAAATGAGAAAGACCATGTTTGGGTAAATAGAGAATACACGGTTAATCTATACATTCATTACGGCATTTGACACTTTCTTCTTTTCTTTTCTTTGTTTCCGCATTTTCGAATTTTTTTTTCTCAGAGGTCTCGAGTGACGACCCATTCCTCTTGCAACTTGGAACTTTCACAGATTAATGAGTAAACCAACAAATCATCGATTATAATATGAGCTATGGAATTGAATTATGGAACTAGGGAAATGTGTTTTTCTTAAGTGACTTAGATTTTCAATCCACTTCAATGCAAAAATAACCCAAAAACATGGTAAATATATTGTGTTTTAAACGTGGTTAATTTAGATAGTTTATAAATATATTGACTCGCAAATTTTGAAATTACAGATAGGTAAGTAGACTTAATTTAAAACAATTCAACTTAAGCGTTTGATACAGGAGATATTACGAAAAATAAGTATCATTTTTTAAATGAGAATAAAATAGAGATCAAGTCATTTTCAACCTAAAATTCTAATTTTGTGAGTAGGTATAGAGCAGTTGATATTTATGAAAAAGGAGATTTTTTTTAACGTTAAAATAATAAATTAGAAAAAAATTGGGAGTGTAAAAAATCAACATTATGTAAGAATAAAAAGTTAACGTGATTTAAAAAAAAAAATTGTCATTGGTTTCCGAAATTTAAATTAAAAGGTACTAAAATACTAAGTCACGAGTCTAAAAAAGAGAACTGGCATCTTTCAAACGAGAGAGAAATAATATAATAAAAAGTATCACATTCTTCAGAATAAAGACTGTTTCGTTATTCTAATATGAATGGAATTTTAGGTTTTTTTTTTTAATTTATCACAATTTGTATGTAATATTAGTTTGAAGGTTAAACCTATAATTTAAGTTTTGGATATCAATTTTTTAATTTGGTTCCTGCTACTATAAAATTTCTTAAATTCGTTATGGTTTTGTCGTTTCTATCATTGTTATCTCCTATCGCCGTACATGTTAATGACGAACTAAGAATGCATCAGTCAAAATTATTTTAGATCAGTAATATTTTACGCACACACAACATATATATATGTTGAGAATTCGATCACTTATAGTTATTAAGTTATATGTTGAACTTAACTGACATAATAATTATCGAATAATAAGATCAAATTTAAAACTTGAAAACAAAATAAACTAAAAAATTGTCATAATATTATATAAAAAAATTATTCAATTAAAGTTGTCAGATAATACTTTAAGAATTTTAGCTTTCAATTCTTTTAAATTATAGCCCTATTTTTTTGTTTTTATAATTATTATTTTATATATTTCTTGATTTTCTTGTTTATTTTATCTTTTAAGTTTTATTTATTCTTCAAATTTTTAAAACAAATAACAATTTCATAAAACTAAAATATTTAGTATTAATCCTGGATGAATTGTCACTAGAATATGTATTCGAATTCAAGTGTTAGATATATATAATTGTTATAAATTATTACGTGATGATCTTAGGAGGCCTGCTAAAGAAAAAGTTTAAATTCATTTTTATCCTTGTAGTTTTATAAAAATGTAATTTTAGTTTTTATAAAAACTAAATTGTAAATTTAGTTCTTCAATTTTTTAATTACTGTACAATGTTGATATGTATTTTTTATAATAAATTTTAATACTTTTTTATCATTGGAAATAACAAGAGTTTAAAACAAAACTTTATATTCTAAGTACACATTTTGATAGTAAGAAAAAAGAAAATCAAATTTTACTTTCTAAAATTCAAAATGTGGTGAAGAATCATGTGTGTATTTTTCTCAAATATAGATTATCTATTGTTAGATAATGAGATATTATAAAATACACTACATTCTTGATAAAAATATTGAAATAAAAGATTTGATCTTTTTATTTAATCATTCAGGAAAACTTTATAAGAAGTCAAGAATTTGATAGGCATGAGTGAAAATTTAAAAAGTAAATTCATTCACTGTCACGTCATGTATTATTAATAATGTGCTTAGACGAAAAAATATAAGATATACGAAAATCATTAATAAAAGATCTAATTTTGACACCACTATTAATGAATTATATCCATTTGACACTCACTTTATTCAATAAAATATTATATAACAATAAAATAATAATTTATTTCAATATCAAATGGTTGTATTTTACTTTGTGCAATGTCAATATATCATCATCCTATGAGTATCTAAATAAAAAGTAATACATGTTTTAGATTTGTGTGACATTAGGAAGAAAACACTTTTTATGTACATGGACAACAAGTGTTTCCAACATACAACATGAGAATTGTATATGTTTCAAAAAAAAAAGAAAAAAAGGAGAATGTATAACAATAAGAGAAAATAAGAAAGATAACATCATTGAAGTTGGTTTCATACATATTCACCATCTACTTTTTTATAACCATCTACTTTTTATAATATATACTAGTGAAAATTTTCAAACATAAACTATTTAACATAACTGAATTATGTGATGTTAGATATAATATTATTTTAAACATATAAAGTCTCAAACATAATCTATTTAACATAAGTGAATTGTGTAATAATAGATATAACATTATCTTTAATAAATATCTATGTATGTTATGATATCTTATTAATTTTATGCTAAGAAATAAGATAACTTGTATAAGATTGAAAACATTTTGTGTTTGTGATGATTAAAGAAGACTATTGAATCTAACACAAAAGATGTGAACATGCAAGTTTGAGATTAATCTCAAAATTTTATAAGCACAATCATACAAGAGAGTTGTTGATGATGTCATTTAAAGGTGATATTGTTTTGTAAAACTTGTTTAAAAGAAAATAAAATTAAAACATTTTTTTTTAACAGTAACAATATGAAATTTTTATACTAAGACTTTTTTTAGTGAGTACAAATAGATCTATTCAGTCCAAATGATCAAGTTTGTTAGTGAAAAACTATATGATCATAGTAGAAAACTATTCTAGATAGACATGAGTTACATTCTTGAACCACAAAGATGAATCTTTTCAGGATTTTCAATAAATTTTGTAAAAGTATTTTAAAAAAGTGATCTATTGTCTTGTTTTTTTTTTCTATTAATTAAAATTTGAATATTAGAAACAAATTATTTCATCGAACATGTGACTAAATATTTCTGGATAGTCTAATAGTGACCAATGATGACGAATGACCAATAAATTTAACAAACTTTATTAATTCAACTTCTCAAAATCAGTTTATAATATAGTTTTTTACATTCAATTATATACTATAATTAACACCTTTCAAATCATAAATATTTTGTGTGTCAATTCAACATAATAAATTAAAACATCTTATAAACTCCTATATTATAAACGCCTCTTTACAAAACATCTAAAGAAAATAAATAAAATTTTTAATAAAAAATAAATTTAATTAACCAGATCAAGAATTTGATATGCTAGATTGAATCATGGCTACCTCTTGAATATTAAATTCTGAAAACATAACCAAATTTTGTATTATTCTATAAACTTAAATAGAGTTAAGATAAACTAAAGTTTATTAAGATATAATCATAATAAAATAAAAAAAGATAACGTTTCCAAACATTTTTATATATTTTTTTTTAGAAATATTTTTACATGAAGTTTTAAAACAAATTTTAAATAGAGAAAACTTATTGTATTAGGAATATATTTATATTTCTAGTGATGAAAGCATATTTCACCGAAGAAAAATAAATTTGCATGCCAAAATTGAATCGGGATTTCTTTATTCGGATACGAACAAACTTGCCAGTTTAATTGTTATTAGTTGTCAAATTAAAATAACTAATTAAATTTTTCATAAGAAATAAAATAAAAATAACTCCACATGTTAATAACCTTTTAAACAGTACTAGCACAATAAGAATATGTAAGTAAACTAAAAGTTAACTCATTTATTTTAATTAAAAAAATTGGATGAATCTATCTTTACATTAAATAAAATTGAATAATAATTTATTCTTACATTAGAATCAGGTAACTTTTTTTTTTTTTTTTTTAAAAA
>Ga0209700_102594_pt1 | contig 36173 bp, 16 predicted proteins | sample SiratroredBW_FD_187528 | JGI IMG/M metagenome (GOLD analysis project Ga0209700, IMG submission 187528) | Root nodule microbial communities of legume samples collected from California, USA - Siratro red BW (SPAdes) (version 2) | ecosystem: Host-associated > Plants > Roots > Nodule | place: USA...
TTTTTTTTTTTTTTTTTTTTTAGTTTTGAATAACCTTATTCAAATCTTCTATTTGACATATTTGTATATTTTAATATAAAATTAAAAACTATAATATATATCACATTGAATATAACTTATAAGTATATAAAATTAGATTAAGTTAAAAAGATAAAACCTAATTGTCAAGACAATGAACTTGATTGTAATATCTTGTCTTGAAGTCTCAATTCTCTTATTATCTTTTGATCATGTCCTTTGGTAAGCCTTTAAATATAATTTATTTATAAATTCTAAATTATCTTCCTAAAAGCTGCACAAATTATTTTAAGATTAATTAGACAATAATGAAAAATAAAAAAATTGAGATCAATTCATCAAATAAATGCACATTATAGAATGAAATAATATTATGGAAGAACAAAGAGACAGAGGAAAGAAGGAAGGAGATAAGTGAAGAAGGAAGAAGATAAGTAGAAGAGTTAGATAATGAAATGACATATAAAGAAATGATGTTAATCTGTTGAAAAATAAGAAAGAGATACAAAATTAGAAAGTTTTGATACTATAATTCCTTGACTATTCAATTTATTTTTTAAAAAATATTATTAATTTATTATAAGAAAGTTATTTATTAAATAACATTTATAATATCAATATAAATTTAAAGTTATTAAAGAATATTTATAACACTGATATAAACTTAAAGTCAGTGAAGATATTTTAAATTTTTAATTATTTTTTTAGTATAATTTTAAAATTAAATATTTTTTTATTTTATAATAATATATGAGTATTACTTTTTTCTTAGGCCTTTAAGGTCTTGAAGGATAAAATTGTTGTTTTACTTATTTGGGTCTTAAGTCATCCCTAATATCATTTCTATAGATATATTGACTTTGATCATTTCTATAGATATATTGACTTTGAATAGAGGCAAAGGTAACACATTTAAAACTTTGCTAAAGTTATTTTACTTATATGACAATTGTATAATAACACAAATCAAATGTTTCAAATTTTCAATGATTAATTTATATTGTCCCAATATGATATTCAATGAATAAAAAAAATAACGAGTAACATTTATTTCTTGTGCGTAGATAGTATAATTAGTTTTACTTCCTGTTTATCTCTTTTTACATTAGATTTGACCCTTTTTTTTTTGTTAAACTTGTTTTGATTATATTATGTATATATATGTGGATTGATATTTTTATATATTTTAATTTTAAGACAAAGTAGACTAAATTTAAAAAAGAGTATAAAATTTATGTGGGATAATTGGATCATAAATTTTTCACATCGAATTAATACGTGAACTAATTAGTCCAAAATATTCTAACATAAAAAAGTCTCTTTAATACGAGTGTTAGATTATTGTTCATCTAGTTATTTTGAAGTTAGTTTGGGTTTGAAAGTTAAGTATGAGGGTTTTACTTATTTTAAATAGAGGACTTTTGATATTTCCATCTTTTCGAAATATTGGTGGAAGAAAGTTTCCACTTACTATATATCATGTAAACAACGGTGAGCATTTTCCTCCTTCCTTTTGAGGCTCCATTTGTTGTTTATTAAAAAAACAATTTTTTTTAGGGAAAACAGTTCCCAAACTAGCACCTAGAGGTCCATGTTCTAGAGTTTCTCTCTCATTAAGGTCAATAAGCCAAACTTATTATTATTATTATTATTATTTTTTTTTTTTTTTTTTTTTTTTTTAGTATTGAACCCAGATAGGAGTTATTCTATCCCAAGTTCCAATAATAGTGAAGATCAAACAATCTTTATCTTGTTCCAATATCAGGTATTCTATACATAATTTTAATTTTTATCATGGATCTTTAATGACATTGCATGCTTCAAGAGCATGTAAGCTTACATTACACATCACCAAATAATATTAAATTAAACTTTAATTTTTAATTTATTACTTTTTGTGTGAATACCTCAAAAAAATTGAAATTTATCATGATTGAGAAGTGTGACATTTAATTCTTTAATTAATTGTGTAATATATATTATATAAAATCTCTAATTGTTAATGATTGAGTATTAATATTTATATATTATACTTATTAAATATTTATAAAAAAACTAAAAGACAGAATTTTTATTTTAAAAATAACTATTTAAGTAAATTAACCTGTTTAATCCTCTAAATTTTTATGAAATTCATATTTTTCAAATTATATATTAATTAAATTAACATAATAAACACAATTATAAGATGAATAGAGATAGACGGATTTTAATTAGTGAAGTCATGTTTAAACAAGTTTTTTACATTAAAGTTATGTTATTTTAAAAAAAAAAAATTGTTATACCAAATGTTTTATATGAATAACTTTTTTTCACTTTACATTTTTAATAAAATCGAGTTGCAATATATTTTGCTTGTCCATGTTTTTGGTGTGTTTCAGAAATCTTCTTTCTTTAACCGATATGACCAATTTATGAATTAAAAATATTTTTAATTAGCAAAAACAAATCAAAGATGATAAATTCAAAAATTAGATTTTCTTGAGTTTCTACTAGCATAAAGATAACAAAATCCAAATCAAACTTCCCATTCAATTCAACTGTAATAAAACAAATTAGAAAGTTATATAATGAAATTGAAAGATAAATGATAAAGTAGGATATTAATTTAAATTAGCATATTTTAGAAAATATACAAATAACTGAATTTTATTTTTATTTGATAATAACAAAAGGTATTTTTTTTAATTTAGTTTTATAAAAAAAAACTTTTTATTAAATAAAAAGCAGTTTAAAAAGATAATCATACCTTAACACTAAAAAATTACATATTTTTTATTTTTATTTTTTAAATTTAATTCAAATCAAATATGAATTTATGTAATCCGTCTTGTGTGCGAAACCTCATATCGAGTTAGTAACTATTATAGGATTGCAAATGAAATTAGTTTAATGAACTGCAGAAAAATTGTATAAAAGTGGAAGTCATATAGGGTTTACTTTCATTAATTGTAGTCCATCTGTCTTTGTATGTCTTTAGTAATACTATTTTAATTTTGATTGGTTAGTCTGATTTACTTATATATTTTTTATTATTTCTAGCAAAAATACATAATATATTATATTAAAATATATAAAATTTATAGACAATTAATTAAAAATAAAAATTAATTCAATTTAAAAAATATATATACATATAATTTTATAAAAGTAGTATAAAAATATTATGTAATCGTAAAAGAAAATTTCATAAAAGGTAACTATAAATAATATTTTAACCTAAAACAGAGATAATAAAATGATAAGAATTTATATATATTTAATCAAAAAAAAAATTCTCTTTATCAATTAGTATATATATAATATTCAGACAACTAAATATTTATTTTGTCTGGAATTCTTATAAACAATAAGTTAGAAGTGTTATATGCAAATAATTTATTTGAATTTTTAAAACTAATACACATATTCCACATCCATAATGTTTTGTCAACTTGTTTTCCAACAACAACAAAAAAAACTATTGTTAGAATTGTCAACTATGTTTCTATCTCTTCTTAATTATAGAATTAAAACTGAAGAAAAAACATAAAAAATTGGGACGAAAATGTTTAGCTGAATCTCAGACATGTGTGCATGTTGATTCTTAGTTTGCGGCACCCCGTCTTGTTAGAGACAAAATTATTGAAACTAAATCATAATCATCGTCAATTGTCGCGCAAACTCTGTTTCAACATGTTCAGAATATAAGTCCAAATTTAGGTGCCGTCCTTACAAACTTTAGAAGAAACGTAGAAAAAAATTGAAGTTTTATATTTACAAATATTTTAAAAATATATTTTGAAAACTTGTTTAGACATTTATGTATGTTAATGGTGGAATAGTTTGGGTTATGATATATTGAAAAGGTAACAATAATATTATATAAATTTATAATATAATTTTTATATGGTAAAATACTCATTCCAATTTTAAAATATTATTATAGTGAACTAATATTCAAAATAAGTTTATCATAACAACATAATAAGAAAAAGTAAACCATACCAGATAAATATTACATTATAAATTATAAAAAATAGATTGACTAATTTTAGAATATAGTAACAAAAACAGAATGATGTATATAATAGAAAAATAGGTACAGACATGACTTTAAGATAAGTGTAAATGGAAAAAGGATGGTTTAATCTGCTGTTTATTTTATTTTGGTGTATCCTATTAAGCCTTTTATTATGGCTAAAGAAATATCACGAAAACAAAGTCAACCTGCATGTAAAACAATTTCGATTTTTGAATTATAGCACATTTAAACTAGTTTTCCCACATCATAATCATCAAACATAAACTATTTAAAAATAAACTATATTTGTTTTTTAGTATATCATTCAACTGTGTCAATGAAAGAACTTTGTTTTTTAGCATATAATTAGTTGTAGGTCATTCTCTTGCATGGTCCCCATTCGAGACTATATAACGTATATTCTTTATCATAGTCTATAATTTTTTTTTAGTGTGAAAATCAAATCTTTTAACCATGCATGTATAAAATAAATGCTAATAATAATTTTTCTAATATTATATTTCAAATGTTTTTGTGTTAGTTTAAATTTATTAAAATCATGAAAATCGAGCAAGAAAAATCGTTGTATAGAAAAGTAAACCCGCCGAAATTAATATTTTTCCACCAATTTATTCATATTAAATGGAAGATCCACATCTTCATTACCTCTCATTTTCATCAAATTATGTCATAATCTTCTTCAATAAATAATTAATTGTTGTCCATATTAGAATAATAACCGACCTTATAAGTTTGTCATCTTTAAAGTAAAAATATATATTTATTTTCAATATTGAAATTTATATTGATATAACATGAAGAAGAATTTAATGTCAAAATTTTTTTCTCTTCTATCACAATAAAAAAATTAAAATTAAGTACTAAACTAAAAATATATTAGTAATAATTTAATAAGAGTGAATATGAAAATGGGAACATATGTATATATCCAGTCTCTTACCCTATTAAAGAAACTAGTATTTATAGCACATATACTCATGCTAAGCATTTCAAATACTTTATTTTTATTTTTTTTTCATGAGGTCGAACAGTGCTTAAATATACATATTTATACACCCCAAATCCTTATATATTATTTTATGATATCTTTTCCATCTACTTCAACCACCATTAATATTGAGCAATCTGCAGTTCTCATTTTTACAAATATTATGTTACTTTGACTTTCTGTACACTTTATAATATGAATTTCACACTCATCACAATTTTTTATTAGCACAGTACTACATGATATAATAATAAAAAGTGAATTCACAAAACATATATTAAATATGTGTTGTTTAGGGCTGTGATGTTGGATTTTTAGAATTACAGAGCAATCACAGTTGTAATATAAACAGTATAAAAGTGTTCCAAAAAGACAAATTCTTCCTCTATCCCCATACCCTCTTCCAACAACCCATATAATTTTTTTATTTCATAACTGCCCATCATGAAATTACATAAATACCTTTATCTTAATAAAACTCCTCCCCTTCCCAACCGGTTTATATTTTTTGAAATTGTGAACCGGATGGGGGGTGCATCCAGTTCTCATTTTCAAAAAAAATACAAATCGGACGACCTTATCCGATTCTCAACCCAACAGATCGAAAAATCCTCAAATTCACCGTCGACAGCCCCCCAAATCCCAAATCAACTACTCTAATTATTAATATCACCTACTAATTGCTAATAAACATCGTCCAAAGCTCTCCCCACTGTGCTAGTGAGCCAAATACTTCCTTCAGCCGTTTCGTTAGCTAGTCATCCGGTTAAGAGAACCTTCGTCCGGTTTAGGTAAGCCATTCGCGACTTCCGTTCGTTATTCAAAATCTTTCAATTAATCCTTCATATAAGCATTAGGTAACCAATTTGTGATGTTTATTAGCAATTAGTAGGTGATATTAATGATTAAAGTAGTTGATTTGGGATTTGGGAGGCTGTCGACGGCGAATTTGAGGATTTTCCGATCTGCTGGGTTGAGAACCGGATGAGGTCGTCTGGTTTGTATTTTTTTTTTTAAGAATGATAACCGGATGCACCTTCATCCGGTTTATAATTTCAAAAAATGATAAGGATATTTATGTAATTCATGAAGGACAGATCATGAAATAAAAAAATTATATTGGGATGTAGGAAGAGGGTACGAGAGTGGAGGAAGAATTTGTCTTCCAAAAATTGTGATGAGTTGCTGCGGCGTTGAAGAAAGAAAACTACAAAAACCAGCCACTTTTCTTACTAAATCTCTCATCACTGTTCAAAATCTACAATTTAAGCATCCACACTTTCAAAAACAAAAATAAACAAAATTAATTTTTTTCTTTTCTCAACTCACTTTTACACTAGATATAATTATACATTTTATTCATAAAAAATATTAATTTGTGTATAAAATTTTGTGCATGTTATAAATATGTGAGATTTTTAGTTTTCTTTAGTAGGTCAAGTTTTTCTCTTCGTGATTAAGCTAAACTTCTGGCTTTGACCCAACTATGTCTTTTACCATTATTTCTTATTTCAGTGTAAATGTGAACAAAGAGTTGAGGGGAAAAAATGTCAACTTCTGAAAAAGCACATAAATAAAGTGTTCCACGGATCCCTACAAATTTAATTTAAGTGATGTATATGTAAAAACTACAATGTTTTAAATCTTGAAAACAAAAATAAGAATACAAAAGTTAGATGTACCTAATTCATTCATACTGTTATTGTTGTGCTATTAAAGTTGTGTTTTTAAGCATTGTTACTTTTGTTTTGTTTCTTTTAATTACCCTCCAACATCCACAATTTTTGTCTTTTCACATAATATAGATAAATTGCATTAACATGTGATATCATAATTAGAAGTAGATGAAATAAAGTCTTAAATCTACACCTCAGTACAATTTATTTTAGCTAAAGTCATATATTAGTTACGACTTTAACATAATTATTTTTTAATAATCGTGTATCTAATCCCGAAACTCAACCTTTACTTTAATTAAAGGTGTACATCTAAGTTCGATTATTATATAATTCTTTTGACAATTAAAATTGTACATTCTAACACGCCACCTAATGTAATTTTCAAATTTCATTATGGTAAAATCATATTTTATAATATAACTTTGATTTCATTGTTAAAAGTTAAAAGTCGTGACTCACAACGTTACTTTGTCCAATAACTTTTAAAACTTACTCATTTTCGTAAGTTTGAAAGCAGATTTACGCTAATTAATTATAATATGGTAAATTCAATTGGTTTGTATGTTATAAGACACTGAAACTTGTCTAAGTGAATATCGTTATATGTTTCTTAACATGTTGGTGTCAAATACTATCTCCTTCCCATACCTATACCTATATATATATATATATATATATATATATATATATATATATATATATATATATTTAATTTATGTGAATTGAGAAATATTGTGTTGATCTTTGATACTTGCATCACTAGTTATGAATATTAGTTGTAATTTATTGAAAATTAAAATTTATTTTTACATAACTTTTAAAAATATTAATTAAAAAAGTTATATAATAAGGTTTTTACAAATTAATTTGTGTATAAACGAATTTTAATTTATAAGAAACTCATTTATTTATTTCAATTCTTATATTATTTTTTTCTAAAACGGACCTTAAATTTTCAAGGAGGAATGTAGAATGAGTAAACCAAAATATTTATGTTGATCTATTAATATTCACATCCAAATCAAAGTTGGAAATAAAGTGTAAATGTTTTTTTACGTGCATTGCTCTGATTATTGAAGAGTAAAACCCTTGGATTAGATCCACTTATCCTCTTTTTTCTTTTTTTCATTTTTGTTTTTTTGTTTTTTCTTTTTTTTTTTTTTTTTTTTTTTTTTTTTTTTTTTTTTTTTTTTTTTTTTTTTTTTTTTTTTTTTTTTTTTTTTTTTTTTGTTTTTTGTTTTTTCTCATCTTTATTCCAATTGTTTTTCTCTTCTCATTTCATACATCCTTTCTCTTTCACTTTCCTCCGTTCTATTTTTTAATTCTTAATTATTTTTTTATCTCTTTCAAAATCAAATCCTAGCACATAATAGTTAATTTGTTTTGAATAATTTTTATTAGAACATATTTTAATTTTGAGTAAGTGTTTTCTGATTCTAAAAGTCTTTTTCACTTTTCTTTTCTTCTAGTATAAAAACTTATTATTGATTTAAAATTTAATCACTATTTTAATGGTAAGTGTAAGTTTGATAATAAAAGAATAAGTTCAAAGATAATTATGAAATTTTTTGTTAAATACTTAGAAAAAATTATGAATTTAATTATATATATTAAATTTAGTTTAGTAATTTGTAGTACGATTAATGCAAAAGAAAAATTTAAAAATATTAAAAGAATTACAATAAGATCAAAGTAATGTAGCAAATAAATAAGCGATGAAAAATTATTATGATTATTTATTAATAATTTGATGAAATAGATTAAAAAAATATTTGATAATAACATTTAAAATTTAATTGAATGATAGTTTAATCATAAAATATAAATGACTGATAATTGAATAACGAAATATAAATAAATAATAGTTGAAACATAAAATATGATTGTTGAAACATCAAATATGAGTGAATATAAGATATAACATGTTAAATGATACTTAATTTTTAATTTGTCAAAATACAATGTAGTACATGTATTAGTTACTTATGATAGTATGAATATGTATATTCTTCCAAATATATGTTATAATATTTTTTTCAAAAAACAAATAAATAAGAGAAATAAAAGAAAGTATTATAGTAATTCTCTAATGACTCTAGATATTGAGTTTTAGAATTGGGTAAGAATTTAATTTAGTTTTAATTTAATTGAATTTGAAATAAAACCCAATGAAGGAAGCATAACTCTTTACTTGAAATGGGTGTAGAGCAACATAAGAGTTCATTTGACATTGGTGTAGAGTAGCAAAAATGTCTTAATTAGCTACCATAATACACTCTTCATTTTAAATAGGGTTAGAAAGGAGTGAATATGCAGATCAGCAGAAAAAACAAACATTTTTTTAATTTTAATTATGTTAATTTTAATTATACATTCATTGAAGTAGGTGAAAAATTTCATACAATATTTTTTATTTTAAAGTGAATTAAATTTGTAGATAGAAAATTATGTAAAAAAAATATTTAAAAATATATGAAATTTTTTTAGACTATGAATTAATTTATAAAAAATTGAAAGTAATTCCATTAGTATTGTGAGAACAATGAAAAAGAAAATGCAACAGTGATGAATGATTGTTGTCCTTCATTGATTGATTGTATGTATGTTATATATTATGTTAATTATATGTGATTATGTAAATATGTTTGATTATAGTAGGTAATTTTGATTATTATATAACATAGTTAATTATAATGACATATAAAATGTTGATGTTTTATAAAATAAGTCATAGTACCTAATTACTAATAGAAGCAACTCAAAGTAATTTTTTTTTATATTTACGTAACATAGTTTAGTTAATTCTTCAATAAACAATATTTCTTAAACATATTATTTTTCATAAATAAATTAACATGGCAAACAAATAATTGAAAATAAAAAATTTCCCTTATACAAAAACCTCTTCAAACTAGTAACATTTTTTTTCAATTAGTAAAACTTGAATAATTCTTTTTCTAATATTCTTATCATTTTTTTATTTTATTTATAAACACTATATACATATTAAATAAGAATATTAATAATATGTTATAATAAGAAGAAAATAATTATAACTTTTAATAATTTAGACTTATTTATTTTGTTGGTTGTTACTGTATTTACTGCTCGTTAATACTAACTAATAATATAATAATATAATTCATAAATAGTTAACTTTACTAAATATATTGAGAAAATTTTCAGTGTAACATATGAATCAAATAATAAATTATTTGACATTTGAGTATATATTTAAAAAATTGTATTGAAAAAAATTATAGTAATTATTTTTATATATTACTATAGTTTCATTGTTTTATTTTATTATAATAAAAAATACTTTATATAATACATTATTTTTATTATTTTTATTTATCGTAATATAAAAACTTTATTAATCATTATATATGTTTTAATTTCTTTCTACACGCTAACATCAAAATTTTTACACAATTTCAATTTTTTTATAAAAAAAGAATAGGGTGGGATTCACTTTCACTGGAATACGGAAAATTAACTTTACCAAATATTGAGAGAAGCCCACTCACAACTTTTACTGGAACTGCCAAATGTTTACAACATTACTGGAATGGCCAAATGTTTACCACATTACTGGAGCGCAGCTCTGAAGCTTCGAAACACAACACAACACAACAAGCTCTGAAGCTCTGAAACTGCGATTTTACCTATTGGATTTGGTTCGAAGGAGGATTGGCGCCGGCGAAACTGCGAGAAGGTTCGAAGGAGGTTCCTTTCCAACTGCATCAACTGCGTTCGTGGGTGTTATATTTTGGTTGGATGTTCGGTTTAGGGTTCATTTGAGGTGTGTTTGAATACTTTTTGTGTTGAACGTAGATTTGGGGGTTTAGGGTTTGTGGGGGTGACGACGGGAGTGATTGACGAGCTTGCTTTCGCTTGGGATCCTAATTAAGGTAAGCAATTTTGTTGTATTGTTGAACATTAGGCGGTCCAAAGTTCTTTTAGAGGATTAAATCATTTGATAAAGTTTTGATGATAACAAAACTCAAGTATATATTTATATTTGATGACTTATATACATTGCGCAATTAACATTATTTTATTATTAAAGCAGGAGACACATGGTCCATAAAGAGATAAGTTTTCTTACTATTTACTTTTATGTGTTATTGATTTGATTTAAAATTGATTTTATATCATATTATGCTCTAACGTTCAAATTTGTTCATAATGGAAATTATTCAAATTATTATGCTATATTTAAATGTGATTAATTGATTTTATATCATGATGTGCATTAACGTTCAAATCTGTTCATAATAGAAATTATTCAAATTATTGATGAGTATCTCAAATATAATTTCTCTATGTTATTTTAAATTAATTATTTCTGATACAGAATTAATCAAGTTTAATGTAGTTTAAAATATTAGAGAAATATTTCTAGTTTGAGCTCCATACATCAGAAAGTCAAGATTGTTCTGTTCAAGCATCCCAACAGCTAGTTTCTAAAAAGCTACATATAAAGGAACAAGTTCAAGTTGAAGAATATAGAAGAAGAAGCAAAAAGATAAATACATCATATAATACATTGAAGAAGATATACTGAGTGTTTATTGTTAATCTGCTATTGAGAGCATCTAAAGTTTTGGGTTGTGTGAAACCATTGTGTAATTCTTCACCATTGTGAAGTAAACCCTTGTGAGCTTTCATTGTTCTCTCCTTTGAGAGTGTTTCTTTAAATCTTGAGTGGTCTTGATCTCAGGGGGAGATTGGGACTGGTATAACCTGGAGAGGTTTGTGTACTCGTTGTAACCTGGAGAGGTTTGTGTACTCATTGTAACTATTTGCTAAATAGTGAAACCTCTTAAACAGTTTGTTTAAGGGAGAACTGGACGTAGCCAAGAGATTAGGGTGAACCAGTATAAAATTGTTTATCTGTGCTTATATATTTTTGCCTTGGTTGGTGGTTTCTATTTATAGCGAATTGAGTTCAAGCTCCATTCAACCCCCCCTTCTGGAGCCAGCTATTCCTACATAGTTGTGTATAATCTTTGCTAAATGTGTTTGCTGAATATTTGCTGAACTAAATTGTATACATACACATGAAATTAGTGTGTTAATTTGCTGAATATTATACTTTATAGTGTGTGTGGAAAACCATGTTTCATTTTCTTCTCTGCTCTGTATTTCTCATGCACAGCTCCCGAGAAGAGGTAGCGCGTACCTTCTGCTTATAATCAGTTTATGGCACTACAGACTTGGCTGCTAACTACTGCCAAGGAGTGTCCTCCCTCACTCAGCCTTGTCCTTTGCTTCTGCTAGTAAATTTTCGGTTCAGACTGAAAGAGAAGAAGAAATGGCTCGCGAATTCGTACAAGCAAAGGAACAAGCAAGGAAGGCAGAGGAACAAGCAAAGACGGCAACAGAACAATATGTTACGACAAACACAAAACTTTACCAGATGGAAGAGGACCTGAGGATGGTAATGGAGTAGCTTGCTGTGATGATGGACCGACAACGTAGCGATGCTTTCACTAGTACAAGTCAGGTCCACCCCCATTATGCCGAAGACGATGACCACCACCCTCTCTCCTGACCTTCACACCCACAATATGTGACTTTCATTACCATAAAATATTTTCTTACTTAAATTAAATTTTTATTTTTTTAATAATTATTGTTAAACTAATTTTCATTCTTATGACAGGCTCTTTCCAACACTTGATTTGAAGAAGACTTTTTCTCTTATGATATATTTCATTTTAAGTTTTTATGTTTTTTTGTTTTAAGTTTTAGTTAAACTGGATTGTGAATATTGATATTTTAAAATATTATAGTATGTTACAATTATAACTTCAAATATCTTTTAAAATTTCATTCTAATTATATTTATATATATTTATGAATGCTGAGATTTTTCTGATTTTTAGGATTGGATTAGTTGATTTAATTTTCTATATTTTTTTAATCTAGTTCGTAATTGTGTCGACCTAGCCCACGCCACATACGTGCTAGCGTGCGTCTGCTTAGTCCACGCAAGCAAGTTAGTGACGACTTGGCCCTCGCAACTGCCTTCGCCTTTTGTGATGCTTACTTGGGCTTAGCTGACGCTACCTCCCAAACACTAAGCGTGGGTTTGTCCGACACATTCTTATAAAATAGTGACGGCTTTACAACGATTTGGCCGTTGCATTTTGTGTCTAATTTTTAGCCGACGCAAATTTCAGGTTGCTTCCAAAATGTTAGTGTCCACTATGAAACCGATGCTTAACCAACGCATAAGCGTCGATTTTTGTGTTTTTGCGAGGGTTTTTGTGGTGGTATGACAAACTTTTATTTAAACAAACAATAATTGAAATTTCTCTGTTAAGCGATTAGAACTAATCTCATATAATTTTCCATCACATATTTTGTAAGACACTTCTATCTCTATCTCTATCTCTCTCTCTCTCTCTCTCTCTCTATATATATATATATATATATATATATATATATAATTTTCTCATTATATAAGAAAAATTAGGAGTTTTATTTATTTATACTATTAATACATTTATATTGCTAGTGGTAACATATATCAAAAAAAAATTCAAAGATTAGCGTGAATGGTGAGTGGTAAACAAAAAATGTTATTGGTCGCTCTAGGATGATCGAGGCTTTTATATCCATATTCCAACTGGTGTCTGGATAAACTGCTAAAATAATTATAGATTTGAAAGTTTGATTAGTAAATGACCTTACATCCCTTTGATTAGTAAGAGTTTTGGGTGTAACTTTCTTCAAACACTTAGATGAAATAAACTTACTTTACTCAGATTATCATTCAATGTGTGTTACATGTAAAACTTCATTTCATCAATACAACTTGTCTGACCACATTGTGAATTCTCCATGAAAACGTCATTATCTTCAATCTGATTCATTTTACTCTGAATTTCTTTAAAATGTGTTCAACAAAATTAAGTTTGTTTTGTCTCACATGATTTTTTGGATCAAGCATGTCAGATGAAGCCTTAGGTTTGTCTATCTTTTATAATTTCACAAAACGACAAAAAAACTCATGTTTGTTTGTCCTTCAAAGTCTATTAAACAAAGCTTCAACTTGTCTAAACTTCAGGATTTATCAAACTAAGAGTTCTAGACCAAATCTTTAGTTCATTAACTAGCAAATCATATGTAAGTTTCCAAATTAAATTATTTCATCTATGTTATTAATTTAAATCCAAAGTGTGTATAGTAAATCATCCAAATTATCTAATAACAACATTAAACATCTTATTGAAAAAATATTATTTTATAATTTTTGGATGTTACACATTACACAGGTTGAGTGATGCTCCCATGACCTATTTTCATTATATTCAACATTATAATGAGTGTTATGGTTTAAAGTGACATTGTATTGGTTAATATTATTATGGGAATGCTTATAAATAATATACATATATGAAATGAATTTAGTTGAGGTCAAGGACTTGCAATGATACGCGAACCATTGTTTAAATGTATGTATTAAGTATGAATGTTTATGTTTAATAGAGATATCCTAATTCTATTGATTATTTAAATCATGTATGTTAACATATTATGTAGCAAGAAACTGATGAAAAGTTTATTGCATATGGAATGTATAGATATTTGATTATTTAAACTTATTCAGGCCTAGGAAGTTAAGATTCCATACCTAAAGAGCTTAGAATAAGTTAGATATTATTTTATGGTAGGACATACTTAATACAAGTATTCTAAAGTGTGTTAGTTGAATTCCCTATTTTATACTCATTTTATACTTAGATCCATGTATCGATTTATAGTTGAAAGAATATATTAGATAGTGGAATGTGTTTTGATTATAGTCATATGAATTGTCTGGAATGAATATCTTGTAATTAGTGGTACATGAGCATATATAGCTCCAAGTTTTGGAGGTGAACCTGACAAAAATGAGTAAACTGCGTTAATTACTATTAATTTTGTAAACCCTTTAAATTATATCACATTAATTTTATTATAATTATGTGTATATAAAAATTAGTTCAATAAAATCTTGTCTAGTAACTTCACATAATCGTCCAATATAAGACATAGCATTTGTTAGTAATCTCTTAGTATCTATTGAAACCAGGGTTGTTTGAGTAATCGCCTTAGTGATGTTTCAACTCAATAACAAGAAACTATGTCTAGGCGCATTTCACAAAAGTTGCTTATGTTAGTTATGTACTACTATATATAGGAACTTGTAAGACAATTAAACTAACTTAAAGTTATTGTTCACTTGTTTTCACTAAAAATGAGATGGGCAATAGTTCATTGTAAGTTAGTATCTACTGAGACTAATGTTATTTAAAATAGTCATTTCGTGATGTTTTGACTCAATAACAAAAAATATTATTCATATATCTTCTTTTGTATGTTTAGATGTATTTTATAGAAGTTACTTATGATAATTAAATAATATATATATATATATATATATATATATATATATATATATATAATGACAATTAAAACTATTTTGAAGTTATTGTCTACTTATTAATATAGTGAAACTTCTTTTTGAGATAAAAATTTTAAATTGTATGTTATATGCATGAATTTTGTTATAGATGTAGATTGAAATTTATTAAAATTTCAATTAAATTATATTATTGTGTGTAAATTGAAGTTTATTAAAATTTTTAATTAAATTATATTATTTTGTGTGTAAATTGAGTTTTATTGAAATTTTAATTAAACCGTATTATTTAATTAAACCATATGATTTTATGTGTAAATTGAAGATTATTGAAACTTAGTTTAATATTATTTTGCGTGTAGATTGAAGTTTGCTGAGACTATTAAATCATAATATTTTAAGTTTATTTCTTCTAATTCTTCCTTTATTAATCTTCAACCCTTTCATGTGGAGTCTAATCTCTATTATTGCCTTCGTGTTTATGTGATAGACACTTGTATAGTATATGTTGTAAGACTATTCCACAACAATAAGTTACTTAAATAGGATATTACATTAAACACTTTATCACTTCGGTAGCTAGTACTATCCACAAAGCTAGCATTAACGTGAAGCCTTTTGTTATGAGACCCCACTTATCATTTTAGACAAATTCTTCCTCCACCCCCATACCCTCTTCCTGCACCCCCATATAATTTTTTTATTCCATGACTGCCCTTCATGAAATTACATAAATATCCTTATCATTTTTTGAAATTGTGAACCGGATGGGGGTGCATCCGGTTCTCATTTAAAAAAAAAATACAAACCGGACGATCTCATCCGGTTCTCAACCCAGCAGATCGAAAAATTCTCAAATTCGCTGTCAACAGACCCCCAAATCCCAAATTAACTACTCTAATCATCAATATCACCTACTAATTGCTAATAAACATCACAAATTGGTTACCTAATGCTTCTATAAAGGATTAATTGAAAGATTTTTCGATCTGCTAGGTTGAGAACCGGATGAGGTCGTCCAGTTTGTATTTTTTTTGAAAATGAGAACCGGAAGCAACTCCCATCCGGTTCTCATTTTCAAAAAATGTAAACCGGATGACCTGGTCATCCGGTTGGGAAGGGGAAGGGTTTTATTAAGATAGGAGTATTTATGTAATTTCATGAAGGGCAGCTATGAAATAAAAAAATTATATGGGAGTGCAGGAAGAGGGTACGAGGGTGGAGGAAGAATTTGTCATCATTTTAATATGCAAACTCAATTATAACCATTGAGGCTATAGACCAGTTTCTGATTATTCATGGTCGACTCCTGGACATAAACCACAAATGTTTTTTTATACAAGTATAGAATAATTTTTATATTAATTTTATAAATAAATTCAAATTACTTTTTGCATTGTTTAAAAATTAAAATGATATACAATTAAAGATATTATTATATTCTCTATTAATTTTTTGACGAGTTACATTAAAATTTAAGTATATATTAAATAATTTTTTAGTTTATTGTACCATGAAACATGAACATATAATGGATTAAGATTATTTATTTCAATTATTTGATTTTTAAAAAAAATATAAAATTAAAAACTTCAATTATAAAGAACTAAAATTAAATGGATATAAGATAATAACTTTAAATCACTTAATTTCATAACAAAGTAAAAAAAATACAGATAAAAACTTCAATTATAAAGAAAATAAAATTAAAAGTTAACTTATTAGTAAATAATATAATCATAACAGTGAATTACGGAAAGTCCAATCTCCTCCCCCGCTTTCTTGGTCGAAATAGTATATAATAATAATAATAATAATAATAATAATAATAGTAATAGTAATAATAATACAGATAAAAAAAATTATGACAAAGATAACGATAAATAATTAACAAGAAAATAAACAAATCACATCATCAAGGGGCACAAGAAAAAATGGGTGAAGATAGTCACAGTAGTTCATCTCTATTTGCTTTTCTTCAGTGACCCCAAAGGATGAAAATCATTAAATCCAACAAATGATTCCATCCTGATGGCACCATAATTTTCTTGAGAACATCATCAATTTCAGATTGAACTTTTTAGAATGCAAAGGTGAAGAAATAAATACTCCAAGTAAACTACTCAATAGTTGTAAGAGTCACTTCAGATACCCCAGATTCCAAATTTAAAAGAAAAAAGGTTCAGGGAACAAAATCAACAAGATATGCAACAACTCTTTATTTAGTTATTATATTAAAGTAAATGGGATCGACGGCGCCTTTGATGTGGCAGCCACACTGAAGGCATGGCAATAAACTTAAATGGCAAAGTTCCCATGTCATGTTTGAAATACCCCAGGTCCAGATGCCCATGTAAAAGGACTAATGTTACATAAATTATCCTTAAATACTAAGTATTGAGGGAAGGACATAGTTCCAAAGTCCTAAAATTACTGTCGAGCACCCTACCGATGGGAAGGTTCTAGAAAAGAGGCAAGCTTGGAGGGAAACGCACATGCATCCACTCTCTCTCATATGTGACCAAATGTGCCCATCCAATCTCATCAAGCAAAGACAGTTTTAGATCGTACAATTTCTTTTTGGCAGGCTCAGCATCATCTTGAATTATGTCACACAGTACCTGAATCGAAGGAGAAGAGGTTCAGAACCTGTTGGTGATTTATCTACCCAATGCCCCTTTACCCTTACAACCTATCACCAGCAAAATATAACCACACTTGCATTGAAGACACGCATGAGTTACTTCATGATTATAGATTGCCTAATTAAAAATTCTAATAACCTAAAGTTGTGTCTTGGAATCATTAATCAGGTGTTACAATACGCAATGATGAAAAAGACTGATCATACCAGTCAATTTCACCCTAGACCTTTAAATCGAGTCTCTTGAGTGTCCGATTCATACAATCCACACTTTTGAGCTTGTGTCTTTTCTTTTCAAAGGATATCGTCCATAAAACCAGAAGACATTCTTTCTAGTTTTTTTCTATTTCTCAAAGGACTGGCTAGTAGCTAATATCGTTTTAAATACTGAAATGTTTGAACTCATTTTAAGGTATGATTCCTGTTCATGGTTAAATATAAATGTGTATTACTTTATTAATATATCAGTTTATTACTTTAATATGTTATAAAATTAAAAATATTTTAATTGCACTAGTTTAACTATGGTTAAACCATTGACGTCCCTTTGCTAATTCGACTATTAGTCCAGTTTCAAAATATTGATAATACGTGACTGATTACTTAATAAATCTAAACCTAGGATCAAAGAATCGTGCCGGGTCTACATAGTAGACTCCAGTGCCATAAGATACTATTAGTAAATTATTAATTAATAAATTAACGAGTTACATGCAGCAACCAATGCAAGACTTGCAAAAAATAAATACCTTCAATGCTGTCCCAAGCCTTTGAGCTCGCCTCTCACGTGTTACTAAGAGGATTCCATATTTAGCTGACTTCACATCAACCCATTTCTTCAGTTCTTTGAAATTCTCTTCAAACAAATCTCTGCGATCATCTGTAGATTGTTTTTTGTCCAAGCCTCCTTTTGCCCCTTCTGTGCCAGCCAAAGTGGGGGACTTATCTCCGTCCTTTGACAATATACACCAAGTCAAGTCTGCAACCTTTTATTGGTAAAAAAATAATTAAATGTAACCACCATCATAATGGAACTGTGACGCATTTAAGGAGGGTTTCCGCATTTTCATCCGAAGAATAGTGCGGATGACTCAACTCAAACTAACCAAACGAGACTGTAAGTGAAATGCGGATAATAAAATCCCATAAATATCATGCCCATCAGATTTGTAGTTTCACTAAAGCTTATGAATTTAACTTGTACCCACAGTTAGAGTGAAAAGTTTTACATAGACATTCAATGAGATTTAATCATTTTATTCTGCCATACCGTCCTATTCATTAATAGAATGGGGTTACACAGGGAAATGCAACTGGATGTCTCAATATTTTACACGCGCAAGAGAAAAATACTGAAGTTGTCGCCTCACATTACAGGATATTTCCTATTCTTGGGTATATTTTCAATAAATAAGATCAACCACTACAACTTCAAATAGCTACTAGGATAAAATAAAACAACCTCTCTATTAACCTAACATGACAAGTGGAACAGACTTCAGTAATAATATCTGCATGTTTCTTCACTTAGTTTAGCATGTGTTTAAATTATTGATGAAAATGTACGATAATTGCTTTAAAGAGCCTGATCACAAAAAAGAATAAAGAAGATCAAACCTTTAAAGACTCAATCTCTGCCAGCGCAAGCCCCTTTTGGTACAGTGCCTCTGCCAATTGGTCTCGGGTTAACTCCATCTTTTTCCTGATATTCTACAGTGAGAATGAAAGATCATTTAATGCCAACAAATTGCAAATAACCACTGATGGAAATGATAATATATACTTTGGAAACAGTAGGAATTTATCAAGCATTGGCAATTAGGAAAAAAAAAAAAAAAGTCCAATTCTTTTTATTCTTGTAAATATAAGTTATATTATTTTTTCCAAGCAAGCAAATATCAGCATACTGAGTGCTAAGTGTACTCGAGCATTCACAGAAACCTCTCTTGAAATGTATGCTTCAGTACCACAATGCAGAGTGAAAGTAGTGAAAAATTATTAACATAGATAGAATAAAGTTCTATAATAAATTTGGTGAAGAACAATATTAACATTTGATTCCATTACTGCATAGAAATATTTACACCATAACAATTTATACAATGTTTGCGTTTAAATTAATCTACAGAAATATAACTATTTGAGTCTTTTCAACAGAGTCCCCACACTATTTGAGAACTTCCGAGTATGTATACATATTTCATAAGCATGTAGTTATATATCCATACTTAATTAAACAGTCAATATACGTAAGAGTATTTTGCAGTTCCCTCAAATAGAACCCAGTCTAACCGTAGGATTTAGCACATTTCAATAATTGTTGGTTTCAGCATATATTAAGTAGCCGTAGGACAACTGTCCTCAAGACATAAGCTGTAATTAGTTGATGAGCTACAATTAGTTCTTTAAGACCTGTAATTGCTCTCTTAATTTGCTGTCCTTACAGTATTAATAGATTATATGTATGCAATAACACACAGGATTTCTGTCTATCTTCTGTTCTTTAGAAACCATTTCAAAAACACACAGGCAATGGAATAACAACTATTATTGAAGACAAGATTGGGCACCTCTGCTTCTTCCTCTTCTGGATCATTTTTTCGTGCAAAAAATTTTGCCAGCTCTTCTCTATCAATACTGTCAATCACCTCATCGGCTGCACCAATCACCTGCAAATTGCAATCATGATATTTATAGTTTTATTGACACCAGCACAAACTTCAATAGGATAAATTTTCCATATAAACCCATTAGGACTCAAAATATTAATAAGATAACTAAGGTGGGATTATGAAGTGCAAGAGTCAAGTACCTCTTCATCATGATTAATTTTGTCTTTGACATTACTCCTAGAAACTAAACCTTCCAAAATGGTTGCAAGTAATGGAGTGTACTTCGGATATTCTGACTGCAAGGAAACATAACATATTCATGTACTACTTAATGGACAACTAATTAAATTTATCAGAAAATATAGAGCCAAAATTACAATTTTGAAGAACAGAGAAAAAAAAACCTTGTAAAAGAATATAAACCAATTATTGTTGGACTAAAACTAAAATGAAGGCAAAAGACAAATTAGTACAAAATTTTATGTACTGACTTTAAGCAAGGCAGATAGCTTTTTCCACTCCGAGCGCTCTTCAGCAGTTTCTTGTTTTAGGCTTGCTAGAACTTTTATTTTGGTATCTCGTACCTGATGGACAAGTAAAATTAAAGAACCACCAAGGCATGAGATAAACATTCTAAAATCTTTAAAATAAAATCTACACCATGATATCAAATTTAAGGCATAATTAAAGTACAAAGGATATTTACAATCATCTGTCTCGTAAATTGTGTACTATACAATATACATGCATGCTCCACTTAAATGGTAAAGGCATTTAAATATTATCATCAATTTACCATAAAAGAAAAAAGTGCAGCCATCATTCACTTATTCAGTCAATATTCGTCGTTTTTTATGATTACTAAAAAAACTGGGTAATATTTAAGATAATGGAATATTCTAAACTACACGCTTTCAAATACAGTATCAACAAGTAGAAAATATTCAATAAAATGCCATTAGAAAGGTTATGAACTTCAGTGATAAAATAGTCAGTCAAAGGTGTACTAGTTAAACTTCACTACAAGAGACTCGATATATCCTCATTCACATCCATTTACCAATATTTCAAATAATGAATTTTTATAATAAAGCAAAAAAATATGGTATAGAACACAATTGCCTTAAGAAAAGTTATGCAAAAAGAGCATGCATTGAACCTTAAGTAAAAACAGGAAACAAATAAGCAGAGGAAGCTCTTCTGCTAATGTATGACTTTCATAATACCTCTTCGTTTAAGCGTTCTGAAACAGTCTTCTTGGAAGATAAGGAAGAGCCTTTTCCCTTGTCCTCGTCAATCTTTCAAAAGAATACACGTAATTTAGACATAAACTTCAGTCACATATTATATAATAGTTATATAATAGTTGATTCAACTCAGCACAGTCCAATGCTTGCTCAAATACTAGTTATGAGCATGGGATGTGAAAGCAACTTTATAAGGCAGAGAGTGACCTTATTTGGGGGAACTACATAAGAAATTGTATATGAAGCAGGGTGCTTCTCAGGATTTGTATTTTCTCCCTGACCAGCAAATGATAGCTTCCCATATGAAATTGCCCCTAGCAATACAGATCCCTGTGGAGAATTCTGCAGAAATTTTACAAATACCGTTATATAGTGTCTGTAGCAATATCTGAAATGTTGACAGTAAATGGCAATGTACCTTGGGAAGCTTTTCTTTTTGTGGTGGACCAATATACAATCCTTCTTTTATACTGCCAATAAGCAAAAGTCAACACTAACACAAGAAGAAATTTAAACCAAGACTAAAGACCTACTCACATACCCTGGAACTAGTGACAAGGACTTAAAGGAACCATTTCCCATCAGTGGGCCATCAGGTTGAGAGAAAAAGCTTAACCGAATGATATCCTAGAAGCAAACAAAACATAAAAAAAGAAAATGAATAAACAAGCAGAAAGAATACTTCTAAACTTTAGTGGTCCATACGGAATTTTTACAGCTAGACAGCAGAAGCACTCTTTGATAGAGGCATTTATAACTCCATTACAAATTATTTTCAAACAAAAGTGTGAGTGTCAAACATTTGGAGAATTACAAACTTCGAGAATCAAGACTAAAGGTTCTTCAATTTGGGTAACCCCACAGCATCATCTGATTTGTGTAATGCAGCTGCCATGTGTTTGTAATATTGTAGTAGTCTAGTAAAAACACCATTTAATAATATTTTCAAAACTCTCCCCTTAATAAGATTTATGGTGCCTTGACCCCAATTTTATCATGAGTCACATTCTTAAAACTACTTCAAAAACCTTCAATCATAGTTGAAAAGCTCTTCTAGACTTCAGCAGCAATTGTCAGTTTGTGAAATTCTTATAATTGATATGATACACTACCTTCTCTTCCAAATTTCGCTCAATGAATAACACCAAATGCTTCATCTTTTCCAAAATCTGCACATTGTCATGCCTGAAACAAATAAGTTATAAACTATTATGAATGCAAGTGATGGGAACCAATGAGAACAATCATGAGAAATCATTCTTTATTAGATACAAGTATAATGATAACTCTCTTTTTGGCAGTTATTGGTAGAAAATAGAAGCTAATTTATTATTAGAATAGGTTTAATCATAAATATCTAGCAGTTGTGTACTATTAGAATATGTTCAATAATAACTGTCATGTTGACAATTTAGGATAGAGTAAGAAGTTAAATGCTATTGAATGTAGGTATAAGGGGGAATATAAATATATGTGGCTGTTTTGTCTCCTTTGTACTTCGGACAGATAACTAATCTATGTAGGAGTCTATGACTCTAGGACAGTAAATACTTCTGTATTGTATGTATTCGTGTGATTTCATAATTCTGTTCAACTGGTATTCTATCTGTAAGGGACAAAGTCGAATGAACTTTTATGCATAAATATTTTATGAATCTAGAAACATTGAACTTACGCTATGCTAGCTGTCTTATTAGAAGTATAAATAAATCAACCTTTCAAGTCCTCTTAACAGTGTTAGTTCACTACTAGCATTCAACCGCTACCAATGAATTGAATTATATTTCAAAATTTACTAAGTCAAGTAATGTCATCAGGTCTATATAAAGCTCCAATGTGAACAAAGAAGTATGTGCACTCTCATGTCCAGGGTTTATGCTAACAAAAAGACATGTACCTCAAATATAACTGTAAAGTATATTCTCCTTTGGGAAGATTAGAAGAACTTGGATAGACATCTCCAGTTGAATATATGCGCTATAATCAGAAAAGATAAAGCATGAGATATAAAATATATCATAAACAGATATGGTATATGTTATTTAGAGAAATGGCCATTTTATTCTTTTCCCAGCTTTCTCCTAGAGCTAAAAAACACGAGATAATTTCGTTAGAGAAAAGTATTTCTAAACATGTGCAAGAGCTACCAAAATAGAAAAGATGTTGGAATACACCAAGGAAACAGATATCATCTGGCAAAGCCCATTGCAGATTTACACTGGCATTCTCACCCAATACGTTATGAATCCCACTACTTCATAACCTGACTATTAGTATATTATAATTAGTGCGACAAAAATTTGCAAAAATTAAAACTCAATTTTTACATAAGAACCCAAATTAGATGCATCTTATTATTCATAATAATGAGCAAAAGAATATCTAACAAACAATTTATACTTTTTAGAAGGTAATTGAATGTTAATATACCTTGTTTGGGTCAGAAATCATGTAAAATTGGGACTCAAATTTAGTGTCATATATCCGGTCATTTAACAATGGTATGTGAGGTTTTATTTGAGCTCCATCTTCCAATTTGATCTTGTAGCTGCAAAATCAGGATACTGAGAAAAGGCCATCCACATCATCTAAAGACAAATGGCACATAAAAAATTTATAGCTCACGTCAAAATCAGTGCCAGTATCTGCTTTCCAGAAGGAAGTTTGTCACGATCTGCTGAAAGTGCACTAATCTTAGAATCTACTGGTCGATATGGTACCCTAATCTGAAAGTTAATACATTAGGAACCAGGTAAATCTTATTGGTATTCCAAAACAACAGCATGGCATAACAGGATATTATAAATATAAGGACAGAAAAGTAGCTTTAAAAAGATAACCTTGTTTAGAATTGCCACAGGTGCAAGTTCCTCAGATACCAGAAGTGTTTCAGTGTCAATCCTAACTGGTGCCTCACTACCATCAAGTATAATACCTTCATTGGCTTTTATTCCGTGAAACACAACCTGGAATTTTATGTAGACAGTAGACTTGTATCTTCAACACAGAATGAAATAACTCATCATATCCCACTTTATAAAAGAGATCATACATGAAGCCCAAACAAATCATTCATGGAAAAAGATCCAATTATGTTTTCTTCAGAGATTTCAATTTACTGTATCAAGAGGAAGGAAAAATCATGTTTATTCGGGCAGCCTTCACCTTTTAACATTTGTTAATTAAGTTCCTGATTTGTTGTATAGATGAAAAATGAAAAAATATCAACCATTATCACACAATGCAAGCAAGGTGATATAAAAGAACTGAGATGCATCTAACATCAATTACCAAAAATAATAGGACAAATCATCATGTGCCATGCAATTCAAAATGTAGAAGATTTCTCATTTTATCAAAAAGAAACAGCACAGTCTATCCAAAAATCAGAGAGCGGGAAAGTTCATCTTCATAAGAATTCTATTACCTCAAAATCCACACTGGCAGTCTCATGACTCCCTATGCCACTTGACCAAAACTGAGAAATGACTAGTTCCAATGTCTGACCACTTACTACCCTAAAGGCAAAGCTTTTGGCAGCAGGAGAAGGAAAAGTTACAGCAGCCTCCCATTTCAAAGGTCTTTGCAGTGGGCACAGCTGGGATAGAATAAATGTCAACAAGATTACCGTAAGCTGACAAAGTTTCAAGCCACAAGTCATACCTGAACAGCATCCACATAAAATCTTCTTGCTGTGTCGAAGTCTGATGTTTTCATCGTTGCTTCGGCCCAAGTTGCACCATGCGGCACTTTGATGTATCTTCTTTCTATATGGCCTAGTGAAGCAAAAAACAAAAAGCAAATAACTGAAAATGTTAAACTGATTTAAATATATGCACTTCCTTTTTTCGGTCTAGGATTAGTATATGGATTAATCCATTGCGTATGACCCTTGTGCTACACTAGCACTCACCCAAACAGGAATAAGATCTATAAAAGTAGTCTAACTAAGTAAGTAGGACCATCCCCTTCATGTCTCTCCCACTGTAAGCACTGATTTAGGGCTATATACATGAAACTATAGAAGAATAGTGAATTGGAATGCAAATATGAGATAAATAATTTAAGACAAATCCAATAGAGAAGAGAACGGCTACTGTGGAATACTTAATATTTTGGTAGCTATGCATTATGTTAAGCTCTAGGGAAGAGAGAAACATTCAACTGAAACTGTGTTTCTGACATAGCATGGGTGCTTTATTTATATTGAGAAAAAACAAGCAATAAAATAGAGGATATTTAATATCCTCTAGTAACAAAGACATGGTATGGGAAAATAAAAATGCTCCTAATAATACATATATAATCTAGATATTCCTTATTATATAAGATCAACTCCTTATTTTATTTTTATAATTATAACACATTACATGTAGATCCCAGATTTAAAACCTTAGTAGGACACCAACGAAAAGAAGTATGAAGATAAACTTAATCAACTAATGCCCACCTGGCTGGAATAACATCTTTGAAAAAGAAATTTGTGGAGGCAGGTTAGTTACAGCCTTAGGCTTTGTTATGGTGATTGGAATTCTGAAAAGGGGACCACGCCATGGAGCTTTGTAGTCAATACCATAGACCTCAAAATAATGAAGACCATCAGAAAGATTGGAAGGATCGACCACTACACTGAAAATGGGAGAAAACAAATTGTCATTAAGAAAACAGAACTACATATTAACATTATTTAAGAAAAACTCAGTTAAATAACCATTAAAAAAAAGGAGATGTATCCTAATTCTATTCTAGTTCAACATAGCGAATTTTCCTTCAGGAAGAAGTTGTAATCAAGATATTGTCTTTTTGAAGTTGTTGTAAACTACTTTTAGTGGACTGCTTATACTATAGTGTAAATTAGATTTCTATTGGGTTGGTTAGACTTTAGACCTTTTTACCTAAAATTAATTATGCATAGCTTGTTCTGTGCCAACTATAGTAGGTAGAAACTAGTAATTTCTATGTCACAAGTTCACGCAAATTGTGGATATTTTTTAATAGGCAAAGAGTTGCATCATCATTCTACTCCAACAATTTTAATATTGTTTTATCGGTAATCCCAAAGCAATGCTTGTTAGAAATATAAGAAATATCTAAAGATATTATTCTAGAATATGTAAAAGTATCTTAGATGATCTTGTTAGAAATCTCACATCAATCAAGAGATATAACCAAAATATAATATATAAGTGAGTTCAAACCTCCCCTTACAACTTGATTTTGTAGAACTAAGTTAGAAGACAAAATTCAATTTCTAAGATGATAACAGAGTCTATCCTAACAAGGTTTGTTAGGTCTATCATACCACCCACAAATATTTTAACATTCTCTCATTCCGTCAGTCAATGTGTTCGCTCAGCATTTTTTTTTTAATTTTTTTTGCCTTTTGGTAGTTCTTGTGTCCTGAGAAATATTTTTGCTTTCAGGCAGTTGTCGTGTCCTTTGGTCATTTTTTCTTTCCAGCCATCGCTGCAATCTATGAGCATTTTTAGCTTTCCGTTAATCATTGTGTCAACTACCCATTTTCACTCTCCAATATTCTTCAAGCCCTCTAACTAATTTTAACATGTTTGGCTCATAATACATATGTTCCAGCTTAAGGAAGAGTGTTAAAAATATGATTTGAAAGGACAAAACTTATTGAAGATTGATTGTCACTTTGACTAAGAGATCGTCTTGTCCTAGAAATATCCACTAGCTTCGTCATTATTATTTTGTCAACTCCAGCAACCAAATGACTGACATGTTTACTAAGTCTCAAGAGGGTCTTGTGTTGATGACATTAGTAACAACCTCGTTCCCGTTATATTCAACACATATGATACATATACTCCAACTTGAGGGGGAGTTTAAGAGATATGATTTTATTATGTTGAAGATGTTATTCAATTACATTAAATAGGGAGATATGACATGATTTCATAAAGAAATATCTTGCCAAATATTTCACATTATTATATATTAACTTTGTTCCTCGTTAAGATATATTTTCCTCATTATAAATAAGAATGCTCATGTGTGTATAGACCTCACGGAATTCATTGTATCCTGTCTTGGTTTCTCTCTTCTCAACATGGTACCAAAAGTGTACCATCTTCCATGACTTGCTAACAGTCCTCCCGTTCAAATCCTAGGAAATTTTAAGTGGACTTTTTGGAAGTAGGCCCCTCGTTTTCACTTTCAAGTTAATTGGGTGTTAGATATTGATATTTGAGGCTTGCATCTTGTGGTCATCTTGGTTAGATGAAAATCGCAAGTAGGGTTGTGCAAGGCAGCAATGTGTCTACTTCAAAATTATTATACAAGTAAAATTTGTACCATGAAATGGTTATATTTGATATTGATTGCTGGACATGCCATGTACAAAATTATGATAACAAAGACACAATTGCTTGACAAATGCAAAGGAAGTGTTTTCACTCAGGCAGGAAGGATTCACAGAACACAGGCAAGGTAAGGAAAATCATTTCAATTCCCCACAAAATTCATACATCAAATTATTAGCATAAAGATAAACCAAAGAAAGGTGTTTAAATCTTGTTCGGAAAACTTTGCTCATAATTTCATTAAGGAAGAGATGTACAAAATTGAAATATTAACACATAAAGCTAAAGACACAGAACTCAAACAATTTGATCAACAGAAACATCAGTACATATCTAAGAAATTAATATTAATATTGAAATAAAAAAAATCAGGAGTGTATTAATTTCTGTTTATAACCAACAACAGTAGACAAGGGCAAAGACCGTTCTATCAACACATTCAATATAAAATTATGGCAATATATGCAAAAAATGAAAATAACGGCAAAGTAAAGGACACTAACTTGAAGGTGCGACCATTATTAGTGAGCAATAGATAGTCAGGGGCCTTCACAACTGTCTCTTCTGTAGAATGTAATTCAATGTACTCCTCAAATGGAACCAAATCCCCTAAGTTGTCAGCATCTTCATGAAATTTTGGATTAACTTGCACTGTCCACTGTGAATATATTCAACCAAAGTTTAAACAATCACTAACTGAAATCAGAGGATCAGCAGTGAAATTTACAAGTATCTGATGAGAATATTAGAATTTTGAAAAGTAGAAACGACAAGAGAAGACACTTGCAAAAGTTGGAGGATGTAATATATTGGTCAAAATACTTATTCAACGCTAAGTCAGCCAAATTAATTGGGAGATAATTATGTTTGGCATATTGCTATTAATTTTGAAATTCAATAAAACAAATAACTATTTTATAATTTTTCAGCATTATACCACTAATTATTTTGGAGGTCAAGTACTATGCACCAGACTGATAACTACCTACTTGATGAGATTGGATTGATCGACCCTCTATGTATGAAACTTTGGTTTAATAATCAAGTTACCATTGACATTCCATCAAACCCCATGTTATCATGAAAAAAAATTTAACACTTAAAAGTCAATTGCCAGTTTATTCAAGAAGAATTAGGTGAAAAATGAAAAATTTATTATGACATAAAACTACAAACACATGATAAGAAATCCCTAAGAACTAACAAAATCAAAACCGGAATAAAAGGGGGTGGGCGGAAGGAAAACCTAAGAACAAGAAACATGCAACATGCAACACGTCAGGTCAATCTTTCCTAGACCAGATGACAACCACCCAAAAATAACCATGAGCAGAACCCCACAAAGAATGTACAAAACCTAGTTCATCCTAGATGACCTAGAGACAACAAATATACCAAAGAAATACAGTAAAGATTCTTTTTCCAACAAAGTACACCAAATACACATGCAAATTGAAAGCATTGCAAAAGCCTTGTTTGAGAAAAAAAAGATTTAGCTAACACCTATGCATACTGCATGCTATAACTGGAAAACAAAATTAACAAGTAGCAGATATCTTCAAGAAGGCACTTGACGGGAGTAGGAATGAGAGTGAGACTGATTAACATTGTTCTGAATAACGTTTCCTATTTATATGTTGTATATATAGGAAGATTAACCAGGTATAATTAGACTAAGTAATGTAGGTTGTACAGGTTAGGAATCAGAATTATTAAGTTATTGACAACTGTAAAAACTGATAGGTCATTATTATTGTTTTCAAAAACAATTCTCTACTTTCTAACACTTGTTATTACCTTTACCACTTTTCTACTTTCTAAAAGTATGTCCTGACTTGAAGAAAACAGAAAGAGAATTACAGGACATGACCCTAGGTGTTTCTGCTTTCCTTTTTTAAAAAACTATTAGCTTTGAAAACAACTTTCAAAAAATAGATTTTTTTAATAAGAAATTGATAGCAACATATTGTAGAATTGTATTAAAAAATATTTTTTTAAACACCAAAAAAAAGTGAGAAGGGAATCAAACGTACAATTTTCCTCACCATTTTTTTAGCAACAGACAAGCCACATACTCTAATTTTGTTGTTTCATTTTCATCTTATCAAGGACGTAAACTAGTATAGTAGCATTGTTAACTCTTCAATTTCTCATCATTTGTATAATTCCTCTATCAGTTAACCAATATTGGATCCAAGTACAAATCATCAGTAACTGGTTTTCCCATCTTTAATTTCACTCCACAAGTTTCAAAAGACCTGACTCAATCATTGCGATCAACAAAGCACAACAAGTTTATCAATGATCTCACCTCAGTAGATTGCATGCAAGCACTAGCCTCCCTGAGGTAGATGCCCCTTGATGAAGGATCTGCCATTAGTAATCATACAAAATTATCATATATTTCTCTATCATCTAGCTTTTCCTCCAAAAACAAGTTACATGTAAAATTTCTTAATTTCAATTTAATGTTTTCTAATCTTAATAGTCCATCAAGTTGTCTAATTAATTGGATTATTTATCCATGGGCTTGAACCAACTAGCTATTAGGTGAAAGCAAATGAATGATTCTATAGTTAACACACCCGTCATACGAGAACCCTTAGTCACACAATATAGGCTGAGCCCACACTCTTATTAAAAGAATGAATTAAACTCAGATATGATATCATTTAACGGTCTGTTGGGAAGTTCCACATCAACTGCCTCATGTCTTGGAATGTGGTTTATATATTTGTTAGGCAACTTCACTTAATGCCAATTGGTTTTAAGATGAAACCTAACATGGTATCATAGTCTATAACTCGTCTTAGAAATGACCTATTCTGGTAGGCTTGCATAGTTTGGCAGGCGTTTGTGGAAGGGGAGTGTTGGAAAGTTCCCCATCACCTGTCCCAAGTCTTGAAGTGCAGCTTATATATTTGTTGAACAACTTCGCTTAATGTCAATTGGTTTTAAGACAAAATTTGACACAAACTACCCCATAAGCTTAAGCTGTTAGGTGAAGACACATGAATGATTTTAATCTCATGTACAAAAATGACAACTATACTTTCTACATTCACAAATAAAAGGGAAAGACAAGTTAAAATGTAATGATAGAGACTCACTAGCTTTTCCAGATTGCTGGATATTTATTTGATACCAAACACACGGAACATTTTGACACTTCTGTATATATTCAAAAGCCCTGTCAAGGAGTATATGATTTAAGTCAATAAATTTCAAATAACTACCATTTACTAAAATTTTCATTGAAGAAAAAGCTGGGAAAAATATTTAACTTGTCAACTTGCATAAGCCCTTGTCCAGTGGTTAATTTATCCTCAGGTAAATCACCTATGGGGACTGCAGTATTTTCAAGTGCTATCCTCACACTGTATGGACTCACAGGAATTCCCTCAGCCTGCATGCAGATCAATACGCACTCGAAAAACTAGAGATATATGTGCAAGTAAAGACAACTACATAAGATAAGCTACAAAAGAACCACATGCAAGAACCTTCATTGCACTTATAACCAATGCAGTTCCTCCACAGGCTGATGGTGATGCCATTGATGTCCCATTCATGAGCATACGCCGTTGCAGAGTCCATGTGGGAACAGGAGCAACTGCCCCACCCGGAGCACTCACACAAACACCAAGGTCTCCATCAGCTGTTGGTCCTCGGCTAGACCTGTATCCATCAAAAACATGCAATGATAATGTAAAAACTAATTAACAAAATTAAAGAAGAAGGATATAAGTCATCCAATTATTAAGTTATCCGGGAAGCAAATATACCAAGTGTATTCAAGCCCATCAGAAGGGGGTTCAACAACACAATGAGCACCAGCAGCCATAGCAGGAGACACATATGCACCAACGCCTATGATACTTGAAGAGGTACCACCAGGTGCACCAACAGTGCTCAATCCTGGCCCACTATTACCAGCACTGCTCACAAATATCAGACGATGCTTGTTCACCACCTAGAAGTAAATCAACCAGAATATCCAATACTTAGAAAATACAAAATGATGTGTAAATGATATAAGTGCCCAACTAAAATCACAAGTCTAAGAAAATACTTCATTAACGAGATCAACAAAGCGCCCATAGTCTGGTAGTAATGTTCCTTCACCATAACTCATGTTGATAAGGTCACACTTATGCTGAAAAGGAAATGTAGAACATCCATCATTAAAAGTCTTCTTTATGCAGGATGTTATAACATCCAAAAACAAACTCAGTTCATCAAAATATCCAGGATAATCAGCTAGAGAAGGAAAATTTTGAAGCACCTCCACAGCTGCTATCAGTGCCCGAATTAAACCAGTTCCTGTTTCCATTGAACCTAAGCGAGAATCCCCAATTTTACATGATATTATTTGTGCGCCAGGTGCAACTCCATTCAACAAGGGCTCCTAAAAGCAATATTGTATATCAAAAGGCTATTCCTCGTAAGAATATTGCACTGAATGATAAAACTATAGCAGTACCTTTGGGTGGAAAGCAGTAGCTATACCAGCAACATGGGTGGCATGTGGAGAACAGTCTGTTACGACACTCAAGACATTCCCATCATTATAGACATTAACAACAAATGTACAGGCATCTAATTTGCTGAAGACACCATACTTCCTCTCTATCCTGAAAGAATAGGCAGTCATAGTTAGCATTGGAACCATATATGATTTCAATGCATACCCCACTTAATAGAAACAAAAATGACAATAATTTCTTCAATAGATAAACAACATCAGTTTATTTTCTTCAATGGCAAAGAAAATTAATTCAGGAACATCTTAATTATAGTCAAGGGGTGAGAAACAATCTCTTCCTACTCACTTGTTAAGTTGCTCCTTTTTCAGTTTCTAGGAAAAAGAATGTTGTCTATTTGACATTTTATTCTTATTACATAAACCAGCAAAACATCTAAAAAACCTGAAAGAAGAACCAAATATATTTAGAAGCACTGTTTGCAGAATGGCATCTAAACTTTTTTTATATAAAAAAATTGTTTAATATTATCACATAATAATCAAGGGTCCAACTGTTTCAAAAATAAATTTCCAAAAACACAACAGCGCTCGGAAACTTCAATCCCATTCAACTCATTGCAAATTTTATTTTTATATTTAAAAAATGACAGCATTTTTTCATACATACAATATTTATAGTAGCACTTTGTTGTAGTAGAAATAACTCAGGAAATCAAGGTTGGAATCAATAGAACAAGGTTTACAAACCAAGGGCTGCATGCAGTGACATCAAACCTACGGTCCTTTATGGGAGGAAATTTGTTGCCAAAAAAAAAAAGCATCTCCCAATTTCAGGAGACATCTCCAGACAAAAGCTATCAACTAAGATTAAGATGTTTGATAAATATTAACACCGGGAACTAAATGTACCTATAATTAGTTAAAGGCACAAAACTAGCAAGCTTTCCGCTATTTGGATCATCCTCCAGACTCTGTGTGTCAAGGGCAACCCTCCAAACCTCTCCATCATGCCAGACAACAGCATCTATCACAGGCCCTCTATCATCATAGCTCTAAAACATGAAACAGCATCCCCTTTTCAAATTAAGGAATTTCAATTGACAAAAATCTCAGTGGGAGCACAAATACAACACAAGTATTAATGTTTCTCTTAATTTGAATATTTTCATCTTTGAAAGATGAGAGAGAGAACAAGAATTTCATTATCTGTGAGCAGAGTGGAAAAGAGTTTTCCAATATTATTTCATACAGTGACAATCATTGTATCATCCTCATTCCACAACTTATGAGTGTCCTTTTTAACATTTTAAAATCAAATCAATAATTTATTTCCTATTTCAAGCACAGGAAAAGGCAGATACCCAAAGAATAACAAGTAAGATTACATGCTCAGCACTCACCTCAGATTGCCTTCTCAGAATATCAAGTCTATTCTGGATATCTTCCCGAGTCCTTTTGAGATTTACATCCTCTACCTTGATGTGTTGCTAGAAAATGTATCATGATTTGTGTTATATAGAAACAGGATGATATACAAAAATAAAAACAAACACATCATGTCTAGAGTAGCAATGTAGCTATCCATAAAATTAAGAGTATTATCTATCATATGATCTAGTAATTAAAAAAATCAACACCAACTCAACAGTTTTCAATCATTAAATGAGCATCCAGAAGGACAATAAATAGCACATCACACAGTGCTAAGTTATACCCATATTCGTGGGCTATGTTTAATCTCTTAAAGAAAATTCTCATTTGTTCATAATAGACAATAGCACACAGAGGCACTACTTATTAGTACTTCCAGTAATAACATTAAGAGAATACACCAATGCAGTACTAATTAATGTATCAATGAGACACAAATAGGAAGGTGCATTAACAAAAAGAGAAGATGCTTGCCCCGGCAATATGCCATACCTACTAAACCAAATGTTGAAGTCTTATGAGTACATTATACGTAATTAAAAGTTCTACAGTCCTGGTAAGAATCAATTAAATTTCCAATGAACCTGATCAAAATCAGCAAGTTGTTTTACAGCCTTAGCAATTTCCTCCTGGTTTTTCTCATCCCACTTTTTCTTTCTTTCTTTCTGCCAATGGAAAATTCAAAAGAAGAAAACAGAAATTAGATCTAATAAACAGATGCATGAAGCCTAAAGGGAAACTAAAATATTTCCTAAAACTGCAATACAACCTTCAAACGAGAAGTCAAAGTTTCCGTGAATAGCTCATAAACTAATTTATAACCCACATGCCATTCACCAGAAGGATTCTTCCAGGATGTATTGATAACCAATGATGCCCCTGAAAAAATATTTTTCAGGAAGATTGAAACACAGACACGAGCTTAATAATTCAATGGTTCGTTTCCCTTGAGTAACAAAATTGAATAAATAGAAAATGGAAGAAACAGGCACCAGAGTAGGAGATACATGCATTCACACAAAAACAGCAGACAGAACACACAATAAAACAAGAAAAAAAATACGTCATCAGATTTGTAGGAGAGGAAACTTTAAGGACCTGTTTGGTTTCAGTTTTCAGTAAGAGTCTTTTGGCTGAAATAATAAAGAATTAATGAACCATCGTGGACAAGTGTTTATTTATCTTGATTTTTTAAAACAACATAATTAGGTAGGCATTTTAAAACCAAGAAAACAAAACATTTCAAATATGGTATTCAATCTGTAAGCATAAAAAAATCATTATCCTGTAAATAATAAAAAAAATGGAACACTGCCTCATCAACAGAAGGATTTTAACTACTCTGGGAAAAAATTATCTAACCAGTTTTAATGATTATTATTTTCTTCAAAACTGTTTTAGAATAATAAACTGAATTCCAAAACAATACAACAAAATCAAAACCAATCCAGCCATTGAATTCATACTTTGTCTCTTAACTAGGGTATCCTACAAAACACTTCTTTAATGTACCTGTGATCAAGAGTATCAATTTGCTTTCAGACTGACCTACTCACTGTAATAATTGTCTAGCTTCATCCCAAAACAAGGTCACATAAACTGTGCACGTAGTTTTCTTTTACAAATACATCCTGATTTACAAGCAATTACAACAAATACTGAAAAATGTCTAAACATAATTATTTGTACTAACAGGAAACATAATGTTCCTAGCACTAACCTGAAGCCCCAAAAATACGACCGTCAGGATCAGCCTTTACCACCTTTGAGGTATCAACATCACCACTCCCTGTGCTGAGGAAACAAAAAGTACCGTTATATTAAAAGAATTATCAGCTAAAATCCAACATGAAGTACTTTCTGTTTACCAATCAATGACATCGAGAACTTTTGGTTTTCCATCTGAGGTAATCTGTAATCCGTCAGCAGCTGGGTCTACACCAGAATCTGTAAACATGCAAATCTAATGATTGAACAAATTTGGCATATAAACAGTTAACAAATGCAATCATAGTATAAGAAAAACGTGCATACGAATACAGGCAACATAATCATTACTCTAAAAGGCATTCTAGCAGCGTCAGCAGATTAGATGGGCTCAGAGCCAACAAAAGAACAAAGTGCAAGTTACAATCATTACTCTCCAGTCTAGACGGAACATCGAAGAAACGCACTTACCATTAAAAAACTAGAAAAATGGATCCAGAGTATAACCAAAAGAGAAAATATATGCAAGCATAGCTTGTGACGAACACAGCGTTTATCTTAATCACCAAATCCAAAGCAAAAAAAAAAAAAAAAA
>Ga0209700_102596_pt1 | contig 36169 bp, 21 predicted proteins | sample SiratroredBW_FD_187528 | JGI IMG/M metagenome (GOLD analysis project Ga0209700, IMG submission 187528) | Root nodule microbial communities of legume samples collected from California, USA - Siratro red BW (SPAdes) (version 2) | ecosystem: Host-associated > Plants > Roots > Nodule | place: USA...
ATTTTCTTTTTTTTATTTTTATTTTAAAAAAATGCTTAATTGATTAAATTTAACTTCTTTTTTTTATATCTTTTTATAAATATCTAAACTAATCAAATATTATTTATTTTGTAATAATTCCTAAAAACATTTTTTTAATTTATTATTTTTGAATTTATTATTATTTACCCGGACGAAATCGGGTGTTGACAAAGACTAAAAGACATATTCTATTAAAGATAGCCAAATAGACCTCTTATGATTTTAAAAGATTTAAAAACAAAGTTTCTTAACAAGAGTAAAAAGACCAAATAATAATGATATTATTAGATGATATTTTTTTAAATTGGGAATTAAATTTTGATAATCCTTTTTTATTTTATAATTTTGATACTTAATTTGGGATTATTATTATTATTATTATTATTATTATTATTATTATCTAAACATGGATCAAATATCTTCTTATCAAGCTCAAACCCAACATAGATGTAATAAACATTTTATTCCTTTCTGACATATATAAACAAATTTACTCACTCACTCACTACAATTATTATCGTCAAGTGACTCACTCTTCTCTTCTCTTTCTCTTTCTTTAACTCTTTTCTCTTTCTCTCTCCAAACTTTCCTAAAATTCATAATTCAATTATGATAATGGCAAAATAGTATTAATGAACAACTAAAGGTATCATTTCAGTGTTTCACTCAAGCACACCAGTATTTTAGAGTATTATGTATCTCTCTTCTATCACTAGTTTATCATAATTTAATTTTGTTTTTCATTTTAAAGGACAATAATCTTAAAAGCATACACCATCTTAAGAACTTTTATCAGGTTATAATGTGGTTGAGCTAAGAAGAAAATTGGTTTTTCTGAATAAGAAAAATACTTCAAGAGAACAATTATATCAATTCAACCTCTCATAATTTCTACCTAGATTTTATCTCAATCATAAACTCTTCCCCACATTTATTCTTTTTTAATATATATATATATATATAAAATGTAACATTCCAAATATTTATAATTTTTTACATATTTAAAAATTTAAAATATCATCTAGGAAACATCGTCCAAAGACAAAGACAGTCTAGAGACAAAAGTTAAAGACTTACAATAAGAATAACTCCTAGAAATGAAAAATGAAGGAATAGCTAGTGTGACTGATGATATTATGATGAAATTTTGAAATTCACAAAAAAAGTATAAATAGAGATATACATGACAGATGATAAGTAAATAAAATTAATAATGAGAATGTAAGAAATATATGGACTTAGATGAAGTGTACAACACTTCGAATGGACAACAATATAGTCAATTATGTTTCTCCTAGAATTTGGTGAGCTACTTCTCATTTTGTTCTATGATTCTTTCTATTTGTAGGCCATTTATGGCACGTCGGAAGAGCTCGCGCAACTGCCACAAGATTTGAAAAAAGGAATTGATCACGATTTTGAACCTGTTCTTTCCATTACTCCTCTTAATTGAGACATGAGATCCAATGAAGTAGAAATCACTTTTCAGACCTAACGTTACTCATTTAAGAATGAGACTCGTGTCTTGGAAACATAGTCAGAATTGTGATGTTTGGTAATTAGATTGAGGCCAATTAAGAAATAATTTGTTTGTTACGTTATTGAATAATAAGTTTATTTATATATTTATTTGTAGGCTATATACAGGACCAGCGAATGCATGTTAACATTGACTATGACATCCTTTAACACAGTTAGAGACCATGTTTGAATTCTCTTAGTGGATTGTTTGAAATTTGAAGACAATGATTTGTTTTTATTTTAATGATATTGAAAAAGTGGAGATAAATACTGGAATTAAAAAAATATCCAAATAATTCAAATAAATAAATAAATAAAAGGATTTTAAATTTTAATAGTAGAAAATCTCACTAATGTTAAAGATAAAAACAATTCTGATCTTTGGGATGAAGAATTCACAGTATTAGATAAAAAGATTTTGAAATTCCATTGAAAAATAGGCCTATACATAAGAAAGGAACTTAATATCAAATTATGACGTTTTCTTTTTCAGCTAAAATAAATTAATGTCTAATTATGTTTATAAATGTCTATTTATGTTTATAACAAGATTTTCTCTACAAAGTATTTATTTATTAAAAATTAAAATAAAACTCATTAACCAAGTCTTTTTTATCTTCATATTTACTAATACAATAGTATTTACTAAATTCATTTATACAATGCATCAAGACTATATAGAGATCTAATGAAGCAATAGTAGATTTCTAAAGTTCAAAATGTCACTAAAATCATTACTTTTAATTGTACATTCAAATGAACATGTACTCGTTAAATATAGTCACCGAAAATAAAAATTTCACAAGTTATGGATTTTTTGTGTTCTATTAATTTTATTATGGAAAAATGAAACAGGTTATAGAAAGACATTGCAATATTATTATATATGTATGTATGATATAATTATTTGAAAAAACGGTAGAAACATAGGTATCCAAGTAGAATTGGATTTCCAATATTCGGTTAAAAAGAACAACTTGTGAAATTTTTTTTGATTAACATTAATTTCATAAAAGCAAAATCATATTAGAGGTGAGAAAATGAGTTGGTGCAATAGCGGGTTAATCTAAAAAGTCTATAAAACGAGTTAGGTTAGGAAAAGATGTGACTTAAATGGAATTAATTTGTTTTTTCTCTTATCCACTTAACTTGCAATTTAAATAATCTTATGTCCACCTAAACAAATAAACTCAAGGGCTCATCTCCTTTTTAAAATACTACTTATTTTAAAAAAGTTAAAGTAATAATATTTTATTAAAGCATGTATATGTATTATATTTTTTATATCAAATCACTATATTTAAAAATTAAAATTAATTTTATTAATATAATTAAAATTCTAAATGTACATATCTATTTTTAAATTTTTTACATTTAATTTTTATTTTTTTAGAGTGGACTAAAATGAAATTTTTGGTTTCCTACTTTAAAAGGAAATTGAATATGTAAAATGCGAGGGATAAGGAGGGACTTAAAAAAAGGAAGAAACTAATTGAAGACTATTTTAGCATGAATAAGTGATCTACAATGAAGTGATGATGGAGTTTTAGGGGAAACTATTTTCACTAGAATGGAGAAATTTCTGAAAGACCTGAAAGTAAATCATATCTTTAATTGTGTTTAATTATTTTCTATCACTCAAAATAACAATCTTTAGTCTAACAATGGGAGGTGCAAATTGAAGACTATTTTCTCTTGTTATGATCCCACAAGAGAAATACATCAAGGAGATAAAAAGTCAAAAATTAGTGAAGATTAGTCATTGATCCTACATTAGGTGGAATTTATTTCTTCTCTCTAGACTAGACTATGTAAAGAAGCATCCTTTTACACAAACATACACTGGCAAAGAACTTGAATGAAATTGGTGAAAACTGAAATTAAAATTGTAGTCTGATGGAGAGACAAGAATTGAAACTAAAAAAAAAAAAGAGTTGGAAACAGCAAATGAAATTGATATCGAGAACAGAAATTAGAATCATGAACTGGAAACAGTGCATAAACCCATAACTGGAAACATAACTACAAAAACTGAATAAAAAAAAAAACAGAAATTGTAAACATGAACTGGAATTGAAAATGCAGAATTTAAATTGAAAGATATTGAATGCATCAACTGAATTGTAAAGTAAAAATTGAAAAGCAGTGCAGTGCAGAAACAGTTAATAAAATTGCTGCTGAATAGTAAAGAATAGAACTGTAAAACAGTAATCCTAATTTGACTATCAAAATTTAAAATGCTAAACTGCAATTGAAATTGGTAATTGAATCAACCGTAAAAACCAGAAACTGAAATTAAAACTGGAATAGGCAAAGAAAAACACTGAAGGGGAATTATCTTTAGAACAAGAAAACAACCTATGGTCATATGCACATTCACTAACCGAAGTTGGTTTAGTTGATTGAATATTTAAAGTATATATGACAAGTTATTGTACATACATGTAGCTGTTATTGCCATTAACGTGAAAATATATAGAATAGACAAGACTTTTCAGCGGGTAAGAAAAAAGAGTGTACACATATATTTGGTTTTAGCAGATGTCTGAGCCTAGATGCACTCTCTTTAATGCTTTGCCGCAAGAACCAATGTTTCGTTCATTATATACCATATTCGTTGGTTTAAGATTCCGGAGTGTGATGCTAGTGTTAAGTGGACAATATTGGCACAGTTTGTTGTTTTTTTGTTAGTTTGATAATAAATTGAGCTATCATGGAACATGACAAGTGGACGGTTTTTTCTTGCACCCTCCTATTTGGGAAAAGGTAAATCTCTACTCATTTTGGAATAGTAAATTATTTAAAATCGCAAGCCCCATATGCCAAATTATTTAAAATCGCAAGCATTCATCAGTGAGAAAAACAATTTCTTTCACTGATATTGCCTCAGAGAACCATCTAACTACAAGTAATGAGAATTGCTTCAAATATTTACAGTTTATGGCACAGGTAAAAAAGAAGCAATGAAAGATTAACAATACCCAGCGCTGTAGGAAGCTGATGAAAAGAATGAAATGTACCATGTGCATTCAGCATTGTTCAATCCAGATTACTATATCATTGAAAATTAAACAATTTATGAAATGTTCCTATCTGGAACAAATGAGGTGTGCAGGAGCTGCGGCAGTATAGAGAACAGAAGTTTCTACACCCTCATCCGATGACATGGAAACCTAACTGTGTAGGAAGAAAAAGCCTAAATAGTTTGACTATCATATTTTTATTCACTTGATAGCTTTAGAACTTTAATTTTGTCTCCATTTCAATACATGTTCCTTTTTGAGTTTTAATTACTCTCAAGGAATGTTGGTATTCAACTCAAACATGTGTCACAGTTTGAAAGCAAAAAAAGTTACAGCAAGACATTAGATAGGAAGATAAGATGATATGACCATAATTCTATTTGCAGGCCATAGAAATGAAATTATATCTGATTTGTAGCATCAAGCGGATAGACATAACAAGGATGAACTCTGCTATCTATTTCAAAATTTTCTTGATATATTTTAAATATATAATTGAAGTTAATGAAATGAATAGCTCTATGTACAAGTTACAAAAATGATTGATTCTATGCCTAAATCTATATGTTGCAATCTTAGATGTAATACAGATATTCATACACTAAAGTACATGTAAACAGAAAGAAATAGTTTACATTATCAAAATCAGCCAAGGTCTTCAGCTCCGCGTTGTGCTTAAGCCTTTCTATAAACTCAGTTTGAGTGGAGGAAATCGCCACCATTAGATATGCAAAGAATGATCAAAGCTTCTCTCCTGTTAAACCAGCCAAACAAGTATTGTTTTGAGCATTCTAGTAACAGGAGAATTCTTTCCAGGCCTTTCCCAAAAGCAACTTGGGGTCTTTCTTTGAATCACAACTTCCGAGACCACATGAAGTATTGTCTCAGAAGCAGAACATTCTGAACTATTTTGCCTCAAAAGTGAAGGTAACAACACTTCATGGAATCTTGTAATAGCTTCCTTTGAAGAAGGAATGTTCAGTTGAAGAAATACGGAGACTCGAGAACCTTCTGCAACTCAAAATCACCTCTCTTTGGCACAAGAGGGAAAGCTTCCCGGGTATGATGTCTCAAAGCCTTCCAGCAACTGTTAACAGCGGGAAAATTCATCAATAATGGTTACAAAATATCTAACACCAAAAGATGTGACACGTGGTAGAAGAACCGAATTGCATTTTTAGTTGTTCTCGAAATGATGACCTAACATTTTTTACTAGTTGACATGATTCTCATTCTAACACTCGAAGTTACTTAAGACTATGCAACTAGGCTAGACTTCGGTGACCTAGCTGATCATTCAAAAATTTTGGAGTTAAGTTAGCAAAACAAGACACAAGTGAACTCATTTCAGATAATGAAGCCTTCGTGATTCATGTCCTTTGCCAATTAGACGAACCGTACCATAATAATGAATGATAAAGCAAACAACATCAAAGGTTACAAAACAATTTAAAAGCGAGTTACATGTGAGATTATGTAATGATTGGTTTGTGTGAGAAGAAGCTACTCTTTGACTACATCAAAGAGATGCTGAATGTTATTAACAAAAATATCTTGTGCCTTCTTCCAAAACGAACATGTCTTAAAGGATTTGAGCATTTCTACGACAGTGTTCAAATGACAGCTATAAAACAACACATAAATAGAAGTTCAGTTTCTGCCATTGAGATTAGTCTTCACAAAACAACACTGACTTCTTTATATCCTTGATCAAGGAACCATAAGAGTGTGTGTGTGATTAAGCAAAAAATACCAAAGAGTCTTAAGTTGCCCACAAGCAAAGAGCTCAAGTGGCAGTGGCATCAGACATGATTTTGAATCCTGTCATAAACTCCTGACCTCACTTCCTAGGTCTACACTGCCACACTTGGAATTGGAACAAGAAAAGATAACTGTTACGGGGATTTTACAGCTTATTCTATGAAATACACACAAGGGGTGGAGTCTTACAGCCATCATGATTAGCTTATCATTACATATTCTGGAGGTAACTCACTGGTCTATCTCCATTGCATTTCCTAATAGCCAGACTTTGTTCAGGTGTCTCAAAATTAATAGACTATTGTGTTAAATAAATCTCAAACATTTCAAAAGTTTTCATACTCCACTGATAAGTCAGTAAAAAGCAACTAATACAAAATATGTAGTTCTTAGATAACAGTTATCAATCTTAGTATAACAACTGGCATTTTTTTAATTTTAATTTTTGAAATGACATTTTTTTATTCTAACACTTGTAATTATTAATAATATTTTTAAGTTTTTTATTATTAGTAATTTTTTTATTAAATATTAAATATTATTTTTTAATAATTTTATTTTTATTAAAATTTAAATTATATTTTTATCAAAAATTAGAATTTATGTTTATTAAGAATCAAATTTTATCTTTATCAAAAATTCAGTTTTATTTTTTTATCAAAAATTAAAATTTATCTTTATAAAAAATTTGTTACATATTTATCAAAAATCAAACGTTATTTTTGTTAAAAATTAAATGTTATTTGTACCAAAATTCAAATACTATATTTATCAAAAATTTCTTAACGCCAGTAATAAAAATGACAAGAACTTCAAATATTCTGAAATAATAGTGATAGTATGAGATAATATTTTTTAAATTGGAAATTAAATTTTGATAATCCTTTTTTATTTCATAGTTTTGAAACTTAATTATTATTATTTTACCAAACTTAAATCCAAATAAACCTTTCACTCCTTTCTCTCGTATATAAAAAAAATTTACTCACTCACTGTCACTCTGCGTTTTCTTCTCTTTCATTCATTCACTCCTTGCTTCTCAGTCTCCTCAGATCAGGTGATTCCCTTTTCCCTTCTCTTTCCTTTTCTTTAACTCTTCTCTCTTCTTCTCTCCAAACTTTCTCAAATTTCGTAATTCATAATTCAATCTTCCTTCGACTCTTATTCTCCTCCTCCGTTTCTACAACATATTTTCCTGGATTTAATACCCAGAAAAGCATTCTATTACACCCAACATTTTCAGTGTTATTGTTTTGGTAAATGAAATTTTCGGCTTTTTTATTTTTATATTTTGGTGAGAGGGTACACACTCTTAAAAGATTGAAATCCTTCCGGCAATAGCAAATGGGGTTATGGATTAATTGTGTTTTAAGAAGACTTGTGTAACGGGCTTTATTTGTAATTTTCTCAACCAAAAAAAAATGCTGAAGAGGTGGGTGAACTTCATGTTTTTAAGGTCCTTTAGGGCGAAGTCAATAATCGGTTACATGCAGTGTTTTTTTGTTCTGCTAAATCATCGTTTATGAAAATATTAAAATATTGGGAGTGAGTTTCTTTTTTTATTTCTTCGTTTTTCATAAAAATAAAAACTAATATATACCAGGAAAGCTGAAATTTTTCAGCTTTTTCTGTTTTTGAGATTTATAATAATGGATGTCATCTCTTAAATTGATGAAATATGTTTTGCTTTCTTTTCCATGTTCTTTTAGTGTGAGAGTATGTACAAGTAAATTTTTTCTGTTTCATGCAGGCATGGTTGGCTTTCAGAATTGAGTAAGAGAGAAAATTTGGTAAGAGATTCTTGTTTTTTTATTTGTTATGTGGAAGCCATTCAAAATATTGATCTCATTTTCCTTCAGTTTTGTCTCGCTGCAAGTAGTTTTCTAACCCTGGTTGTGTCTTTGCTTTGCATGTGTTGTATTTGCAGTCTATTTTATTAGCAGGCGGCAATGGATGCTCTTTTGACCCTAGGAAGAGCAGACACTGATTTTGGTGATGAGACAAAAGGAACTGGAAACACCATCATGCATGAAGAAGCCCAGGGGAAACTTGGAGGCTGTAAGATTTATTGTTGACTTATTGTCTATGCTGATTGTGAATTTTTTTGGTTGTAGTGTATTCTGTATGGAAATCTGGTTTTCTACTTTTGTACTGGTTTTTAAATTAAACTGAGCATCTCTATTGGTGATGTAGGAAACCCACTTTAGTACTGTGTCATATTACATTTAAGCAACCCACATTTATACACTTTTTTTACCTGTAAAGTATTTTTTTTTGTTCATAATTAACTCTTTCTTATATAAGAAGTTATACTTAGATCTGAGAAATCCATCCGGTTATAAGATCATCTCCAATAGGGAAAAAGTTAAGGAATTGTTTCTTAGTTTGTGTTGAGAATGGTTTTCCCATAACTTCTAATGTTAAATCTGTGACCGATTATATTGTGCACAAAACCTTTTTGTGGTAGAGCTTAGATATCTTCTGTATATTTCATGGTTCTGATATATGACCCTTTTACCTGCATGGAAAAAAATGAGTTTCCAAAAGTGGACGTTTGGTTTGCCTTTCATTCCTGTTTGACATCTTCCTTTCAATTGGTGTTTGATTCATGTGTGGAACGGTACAAGCGTGTGAGGGCTTATGTTTGTGTATCATGTAATTGCTTTATTGTATGTTGGTCTCATGCTTTCAATTGGCTAGCTACAAATTATTGATTGAGGAAATTTTTCCTTCGCAGCAGGCTTTGATTCTAGAGATCGAAGAAAAAGCAAGTACCTGTCTTACCCATATACAAACCTCAGATCAAAACGAAAAGATTTACCTGCCGAAACTGAAAACTTGAAGAAGCCGTGTCCTTCTCGGAAAGGAGGGGCTTCAAGTGTTGCTACTAACCCTGCAAACATATCTTTGTCGAATGCTAAATTGGGTAGCAAGAGGTTCCGAAAGAACTGGTACAGAAAGTTCATCAGCTCTAATAATCTGTCCAGCAGTCCCGAATTCATGAATGCATCTATAGTTGATGTACTCTCAGGACTTTTTTCTACAGCCGTTGATTGTATGTTTCCAGTTGGGAAGGAGAGCTTTGATTTAGTTGAGCAGTTCATTTGCAGATACAGAATATCAAACTATTATGATGAGGCTGAACTTGCTACCTTCCAGGTTAATGCACAAGAACTGGGGAAACCTGTGGGTAATGATTTACCAGATACCATAAGTAAGAAGAGCAAGAACAATAAAAGGGAAAGTGCAGCTAGGCGGAAGAGAAAATCACTCAGTGGCCTATCAGATGTGAATGCAAACACATCTAGCAATGACTGTCAGATGCCTGGGAAAAAAATGAAACAAAAGAGGAAGATGGAAGAAGCAACTTTGGGGCAACAGCTGAAAAATATTAAGACAAATTTAATTGGGGGAAGCAGCAAATACAGCTCAATCCCTCAAACTTCACCAAATCTGAGTTGCTTTGCTAATGAAGAAAAGACTGTTCGTAAAAAGAGGAAGAAGATAGAAGCACAAGAGAATGAAAGTGCTCAAATTACTTCGGAGTGTACAGATGCTGAAAAGCTTAAAGGCAATTCACTGGTAATAGATTTGCAGTTTACATCCCCACCTGCGCCGCCTGTTGATATCTCTGAGAGAAATAAAAGTGGAAATAAGGAAGAACTAGTTTTCATATCTGCTAATCCAGAGTCATGTGTTTCCCAAGAAGGGCCTGTTGGGAGGATTAATGATAATAGCTTGTCGTTAATTACTAAGGCGGAGGCTGATACTGTCCTGGTAAATAAAACAGCATTAAAGAACAGCATCGGGAAAGCAGCAGGAGTGCATCTCAACAATAAACGTGCTGTGGGAATGCCTCACAATTGCTTGGGGAAAGCAGCGGAAGCGCATCTCAATACTAAACTAGCTGTAGAGCAAACAGGGCTGAACAATAGCATGGAGAAGGCAGCAGAAGAGCCTCTCAATACTAAACTTGCTTTAGCTGAACCTAGGCTAATGGATAGCACAGAAATGGCAGCAGAAAAACCTCTCAATACTAAATCTGTTATAGAGATACCTGATCTGAACGGTTCTGGTGCTGAGTGCAATTCAATCAGCACAGAATTTGATACTGTCAATTTGACTTCGATTGAACTGAAACCAGAGCAGTCGACATTATCTGCTTGTTCAAGGCCTATCAAAACTAAAATTTGCTGGAGACGGAAGGACGGTGGTGAATCACTTGGAAATTGTCTTCTCCTACGATTTGCCCCCGTAGCCAATATCCCATCAAAACAAGATCTATTGACAACCTTTTGCCGTTTTGGTCCCTTGAAGCTATCAGAAACTCAGTTGTTAAAAGACACTGGTAGTGCTCAACTTGTTTTTGTCAGAAGTAAAGATGCCGCAGCTGCATTTCATAGTTTAGAGCAGAACAAATTTGTCTTTGGGTCTACTCTTGTTGATTACAAGCTCCATAGTATTTCTGCACCCCGTCCACCAGTGGTGCAACTCATGATCCCTTCCCAAGCAACTGGGTTTATGGCAATACCTGGTGTAACCCCTACTCAACCAACTGGATCTATGACGGTGCCTGGTGTAACCCCTGTTCAGCCAACCGGTTCTATGGCAATGCCTGGTGTAAACACTGCTCAACCATCTGAGTCTATGGCTGTAACCCCTACCCAGCCAATTTTGTCTATGGCAAGGCCTGGTGTAACCCATAACCAGCCAACTGTCTCCATGGCAGAGCCTGGAGTGACCCCTACCCAACAAACTGGGTCTACTGTGCCAATGCTTGGTGAAACACCTCCTTCCCTTCAGGACATGAAGCAGAAGTTGCTGATGATGAATTCAGTCCTGGAGAATTCAGGGGGTAGTCTTTCCCCCCAGATGAGAGCCAAACTGGATTCTGAAATTAAAAACCTTCTGAGAAAGGTCAATTCCAGGATCAAGGTCTAAACAGTGCTCTGGGAAGTTTTTCTTTCTAAATTTATCATGGAAATAGTTAAGTAGATCACAGTAGTTTCAGGGTTTATATTCTAGTCCTCTTTCAGTGGTTGTACTGGTGGACTTTGATCTCCATTTTTTAAAGATATTTTATGCACGAGTGTCGTTCGATTTCATATCATTCAGTGCTTACAAAGTCTTTCATTTGTATTTATGCTTCTATATTACGGGACAAACTAAGTTTTAACAATCTCCAAATTAGTCATTAAGAGATTTAGTTAGGGTTTGCTATTCCGTGATAATTCAAAAGATTGTTAGTTGCATAAAATGTTATCATTTACGGTTGTTTTCTTTGGTTAAGATATTGATCTAGTCTTTACGGTTGAATACTTTTTATTCTTTGTACTTAAAAGTCATTTTTTATTCTTTACGACCAGTTTAAATGAAAGAGATTAGAAATTGTAGGTATGAGCATATTAAAAGAAATGATTTTAAAACATAAGGATGAAAAGTTAACTTTTTGAAGATAAGGTTTAAATGAATAGGAAGATATATTGAAGTGAAAAGAGAGTTTCTCAAGGATTAAAAATGTCTGGCCTCTCAAGGATCAAAAATAATTTGGAAAGTTTCTTATGTATGTGCTCTTGCAAATAAGAAAACAAGGTGACATGACAAAATTAAGTTTTAAAATTATAGAACTTAGCTGTATTCACAAGATGCTTCCTTGGATTTTTAATGCCTAGACTGGAATTTATCTAAATGATACTCTCTTTTTTATATTTCTTTCAAATAAAAGTATAGATATAGGTTTTAATTTGCATATAATTGTAAATTTAGGTTTAATTACTTCTAGTCTTATTATTTGTTTATTTTGTTTAATTGGGTACTATGCATTGATAAAAGTTTTAATTATTATTAATATTATTATCATTATTATTATTGACATTAATAATAATTTGCAATAAAAATATTAATATTAATAAAAAAATAAAAAATAATATTAATATTTTTAATAATAATTATAACAAAAAAATCTTAAAAATAATAATATTTCAGGGTAATAATAATAGTAATAAAATAATGATAATGATAATAATAATATTAATAGTAATTTTAATAACATTAAAATATAAATAATATTAATAAAATTAATATGAATAATAACAATAATATTAATATTAATAATTTAAATATAAGCCATATTATTAAAAATACAATTTTTTGAGTAATATTCTCATATGTAATGTTGAATTTATCTACATATATAAATCTGTGGATAATAATCTATATCTAATGTTGATTTACCTATCGATATAGATTTGTGAGTAATAATTTGTAGGTAATGTTAAATTTACCTACAGATACAGATCCGTAGGCAATAATCTGTAGGTAATACTGAATTTACCCACGGATATATATCCGTAGTGTAATTCTATATTGATTTTGTAATGGATTGAATTTCTAAAATGTATATATTAAAAAAAGAATGAATAGACTTAATACTTAGATGTTACAGAAGAATTGAAATGTCTTCCAAAGAAAACTTAACATTCCAAAATGAAAATTCCAAATAAAAATGTGAATTTTATTACAAAACTAAATATTTTCCAACACTATTAAACATAAATTTGAAGATAGTAGACTATATATGAACAAATAGTTAGAAAGAAATAAATCATAAGACTTTATAATTGATAACTGAAAGGATTGTTTGTATAAATGTTTTAATAGTATGATTATTATGATGGACAATGTCACTTACAAAGAAGCCTACGTAAATTGTGTTTAAAAAATTATATACTATACGGTCGACCAGATACCCTAATCGAACTATTTGCTTACGCCCTTTGTCGTTAGAAGAGTCGTCCACATATAGAGTCCACACGTGCGGTTGCTCCGTTTGTAGCTGTTGGAGCTTCGATATGAAGTGTCGGCCAAGCATTGAGCTTTTATAGGACCTCTAGGTTCAAAAGTTAGCCCATACTCAGAAAGCTCGACCGGCTAGGATATCATCCGTCCAGCCAACTCAAGCTTTAGGAGGACCTTCCCAATTGGATAATCAGTCTTTACCGTAATCGGATGACTCTGGAAATAAGGCCTAAGCCGCCGGGCGACATAAACACCGCCAAAGAAGCCTTCTCAATAACTTGATATCTCGTTTCAGCATCTTGCAGTGCCTGATCTGCAAAGTAAACCGGCATTTGCTCTTCCTACTAAACCAAGGCTGAAGTGATAGCGTTATTCGAAACCGAAATGTACAACAAGAGTCTACTACCTGGTGCTGGTTTTTCAAGAATAGGCATGGACGACATAGCTGCCTTTACTACTTCAAAAGCCTCCTCACATTCATCATCCCATTTAAACCTGTCGCCCTTCTTTACAGTCTTCACTATTGGTTTGATTTTCTCTGCTAATTTAGGAAAAAAACAGGAGAGAGATGTTAGTCGTCCAACAAGACTTTGTACATCTTTCAAACTTGTTGGATTCCGCATTGACAAAATTGTCGCGCACTTGTCGAGGTTGACCTCTATTCCTCTGTAGGTGAGCATGAAGCCCAGGAACTTGCCTCCCTCCGCCCCAAACATACATTTTGCTGGGTTTAAATGTATGTTGAAATGGAGAAGCTGTCCGAACACTTCTTTCAGGCCAACCAAGTGCTGATCAAACATTTTTTACTTGACCACCATGTCATCTGCATACACCTCCACGTTCCGACCTATCTGGTCTTTGAATATTCTGTCTATAAGCCCCTGGTAAGTGGCCCCTGCATTTTTTAATCCGAAAGGCATTACCTGGTAGCAATAGATAGAGGACTCTGTGATGAATGTTGTCTTTCCCACAACTCAGTCGTACATTAGAATTTGGTTGTAATCAGAGAATGCATATAGGAAGTTGAGCATTCTGTTACGGTTGCCCCGTCGACTAAACGGTCAATGCTAGGCAACAGGTACACATCCTTCGAACAAGCCTTATTCAAGTCTGTATAGTCAGTGCACATCCGCCACTGCCCGTTGCTCTTCTTCACGAGCACTATGTTAGCCAACCCCGAGGTGTATTGTATTTCCCTGATGAAATCGGCATCCAGCAACTTCTGCACCTCCACTGCGGCTTCTAACCTCTTTTTCTCTCCCATTCTTCATTTTTTCTGTGTCATTGGCCGAGCTTCTTTATAGACAGAGAGTTTATATGACATTACTCATGGGTCAATTCCCGACATGTCTTTGGCCGTCTAGGTGAAGAGGTCTTTATTGTCAACAAACACTTCTTCCATTCTTCCAGCCTCTTCTTCTGTCATACCTCCACTAAGCGGGTATTCGGTCACATTATCCCTTAGTTCCATCCTGATCTCACCATTGACCCTGGGATCGAGGTCTGTCATCGCAACCATCCTCTGCTTGACATCTCTCTTGGCTGTCATTACAGACTGCGTAATCTTAGGCTGACCACATAACATTCTCATGTTGTTTTCTGGTCAGCGGTCACCACTCCTCCTTGTTTAGATGGAAACTTCGTAACAACGTTTGGCGTAGAAACTATAGCTCCTAACTTATTCAAGGACGGTCGTCCTAGAAGTGCATTGTATGATGTGTTGACCTCGACTATCAAGTATCTGACCAGAATGGTCTTATGCTCCCTGTCGGCCCTGTCAAACTTTGTATGTAAATCCATATAACCTCTAGTATCCACCCGTTCACCTGAGAAGCCCACTTTCTGCTCGTCCAAAGGGATTATGTCTTCCTCATCTAACCCCATGCTCTTTAAAGTCTTCCAATAGAGGACTTCTACTGAGTTCCCTTGATCCACCAACGTTTTTCTAATTTCACAATTTGCTAGCTCAATGGCTATGACCATTGAGTCATCTTGCTTTGTGTTTATATTCCTGAAGTCTCAATCGGTGAATGTTATATCTGGCATACTCTGCCGTGGGTAGCGACTAATCATGTGAATACTTTTAATCGCCCTTAAGTGTTTTTTTTGGCTGAATGTAATGGGTTTCCGCCTCCGAATCCTCTCGAAATAATGTTGATCACCTTCAGGTTAGCATCTCCATGCCACCTTGGGCTTCTCTCTCTGGAACATTCTCTGTTTTCCTGGTTATCGCTTCTTGTCCTAGGGATCCTCTCCCTTGGAGTCCTTCTAAGGCGTCGCTCATGAGTTCTGGCTTTTCGGTTTCTTTCTCTTTGTCGACCGTAACGTCTACGCTCATTCTTCGCCACACTCTTCAAGGACAAACACTCTTCGGTGCTATGGCTGTGGTTGCGATGATACTGGCAGTGTTTACTTTGGTCTACCTGTGGTGGTGAGGGGAACTTGCGAGGTGTCAAAATCAGATTGACATTGAGGGCTTCCTCCAAAATTCTTGCCCGACCCGTGTTAAGGGGCGTGTACTTTAAAAACCTTGGACCTCGGGGTCCTTCTTTTGATCTCTGCAGATTAGGATCTTGGTCATTCTTTTTCCCCGTATTCTCCTCTACTCTTACTTGGCTCCTGAACTTCCTAAGCTCTTATGCTTGCATAAACTTAACGGCCCGTTGACGGGGCTCATCCATGTCGGTTGCTGGGTTCATGCACAAAATGTTAAAGAATGGTCATGGTCGAAGAGCGGTGACCATATGATGCATGACCACTTCTGGGTTAAGCCTGTGAATGTTCAAGGCAACCTTGTTGAACCTGTCCATGAATGTTTGTATGGATTCCCCCTTTTTCTATCGAATGTTCACCAGTGCAATGGACGTCAAGTGGTGGGGCTTGCTGGTTGCAGACTGCACCCCAAACTTGGTTACTAGGGTTTCAAAGGAATCGATCGACTGCGGAGGTAGTCGGGTGAACCAACTGAGAGTTGCTCCTTTGAGAGAGATGGGGAAAACCTTACAAAAGATGTTGTCGTCCGTCATATAAAGACTCAACTGGGTAACATATACATCGATGTGCTCGTCCGGGTCTGTCGACCCATCATATTTGTCCAAAGAAGGACATTTTCGTTTAGGAGGAAACTTAGTCACCATTATATCATCCGTGAAAGGATGCCTCCTAGATGAGTTGACAAGCGTGTTGTGTGATGCCTCACCTCAACCTTCTCCTTGGCCCTCTTGTTGAGAACCTTCCTCCTTAGTCCGGTCATCCCGACGAGTTCGCTCCCATTCTTCCCTGTCGACTCTTTGCCTGAGCCTCTCATTCTCTTCCCAGAGCCTATCCATAGCCCCAACATGGTGCGCCAGATCCTCTTCCTCATCATCTCTAGTTCCCTTCTCATCTCGGCCAAAACAGTCATTGATTCTCCTCCTTGATTGTTCTGCTGGCTTCCATGGTTCCTAGTCGTCACCAATTGTTTCGTCAGGCTAATCTTGGCCCCACGGTGGGTGTCAAAATATTCTTGCAAGAGACCGGTTAGCTCCAACAACAACAAAGTCTTCAGTCGTTCCTGATAATCCTAGGCTTCAGCTAGGTTCTTCTACTCCACGGTCCTGGGAAGGAGTCCTACAGGCACTCCGATGCTCAAGTCAGTTTAAGGTCTGAGTAGTGTAGGTGATTGAGATTAGAGTTTAGAAGCATCTTATGTATGAAGATTGAGTTCCTATTTATAGTTGTTGTAATGGACCTAGAGTGTTTGGGTCCAATGGGCCTAATCCAGCGTAGGTCCAACCTGTTATGGTTTATTCTAATTTGAATCCACTCTTACTGTATCCTACACGTGTCTTACGTAGAGAGTCGTCACGTGTCGTTTATGGATATACGTATCCTTTGCCAACCAGCGTGTGAATGAGATAAATTTACCTATGATCGACCGAGATGAACATATTGCATTTATAATGTTACATTAAACTTGTTGAAAAAGTTCAAATAAATGAAGATCGGTCCGTTTCATTTATATTTAAAGACTTTCAATTTGAACACTACATAATTTTATATATATATATATATATATATATATATATATATATATATATATATATATATATATAACGCCTATTTTGACGATATATTTAAACAACTTTATGAAATAGATTGTAATTTTATACTAGATAAATTTTGAAAAAGTTATTTATATAGATAAATTATACTTATAAATGTGACTTAAAAAAGGAAAAGAGACTCTTCAATATGCGACTTTATTTTACCACTTTAGAAGTCATGCTTATATGGAAAATATTTGATTTTTTTTAACATAATTATTTTGTTTTTTTTTTATATTTCTTTTAAGGAAATCGTGTTGAGAATTACTACTTTTGATTTTTTTTAATTTCCATAAAAGTCCACTTTCAGATATTTTAAATATTATTTATTAGTAGTTATGAATTATATTTGCAATGTTACATTAAGCTTGTTGAAAAAATTTAAATAAATGAAAATTGGTCTGTTTTATTTATATTTAAAGACTTTTAATTTGGATGCTATATAATTAAAAAAATATATAAAACATCTATTTTGAAGGTATATATATGAGTCGAAAATTTATATTTTTCTTATAAATTTCTTTGGAAAGGAATGCTGGGTCTTTATTGGAGGTAGTAGCAAAATCCACAATATGTCTCCAAAATTTCAAGAGTAAAATAAATAGATATTATCATATGTGAAGTTTCTATCTTTTGATAATAAAAGTATATTATTTATAATTGTGTTGCATTTACCTATATATCTTGAAGATAAAAAAGCTTTTATACATATTGAAAATATAATTTGTTCTAATTAAGTTGTATTACACGGTTAAAAAATTATAGAAACATATAAAATCAATTATGTACAAACATCTATACCAATTCTTCTCATTATTAATATGTTAGATAATATATTATCTTTGTTAATCTAGTATGGTATATAAAATCAACTATTTAAATTTAATGAAAAAAATTCAATTAGCAGTTAATCTATTTATGATAAAAAAAATATATGAGCTACACATATAATATTAAAAAAATACGAGTCAAATAATAAAAAATAGAATGAGATTAAGGATTTATTTGTTAATTATTACGCATGCATTACGGGATAGAAGATAAAAGGAGGTTGGATTTCATATTTTCCAGTTTGATATATGATATTTTTTTTTTGGATGGGTCCATTTTGGCCGTTTTTTTCCTGTGATGTAGGTCATACATTTCGAAAATTTCAATATGGGTCCATTTTGACTCTTTCACACATTGCAATAGTTTCCACACAATGGGCACACTGCTCTTCTTCTCTCGGTGGACAGTTCACATTTAAACCCCTCAAACCTTTATTTTCATTGGTTCTTACTCAATCATGTCGACATTTCACTATTTATATCATTCTCTCTCACAATCAAAGATTTATCCATCTATCATGCAAATTATGCATTAATTAGTTAAAATTAATTAAGTAATCAATTTTCTAGGTACTTTTTAAACTGATAAATAACACAGCTCTCTCTCTATATATATCATCCTGCATCACTTTTTCTTCACTCCACTCTTATTTTCTTCTCTTCCTTCTTTCTCACGGTTAAACATCTATCAATCATGGGGAGATTCTAGAAAAACAATCAATTCTTGTTTTCTTCTTTTATGTTAATATTTCCGGTTGTACTTCCAACCGTAGTTGTAGCAGAATGCACTTGTGACGAAGAAGATGAAAGTCATGATAGAGGAAAAGCTATGAGATATAAGATAGCAGCTTTGGCATCGATTCTAATTGCTATTGCAATTGGGGTATGCATTGTAACATTCCATATTTTTTATATAATAGGAACTCTATTGTATAGGAATTATATAATAAATCTTAATATAAAAATCAATATATTCATAATATATTTAAAAATATAATTCTCCACAAAAGATCTAATAAAAATATCTTTGTAAAAATTACAAATAAAATAAAATAAAATAAAGCAATATCTTCTTAAAAATTACAAATACAATAAAATAAAATAAAATAAAGCTTCTCCATCAGTTTATTGGGGACTCACACCACCTGTCAAATCCCGTGTAATATACACGATCATCGCAGTTTTAAAAACAAAACAAACAACACACAAAAAGAAGGGTAAGCTAGAGAGTTTTCAAAAAATATATATTTTCATAAATTTGATTTCTATCTCAATAAAACAACAATTCAATCTTTCATAATTCATCTCACATCATCCACTGACTCACAAACAAAGACACTAGACTCTTTACTTCCGGAAGACACTCGTGCATTGAGTTAGACTCAGAGGTGTGCACCTGTCATATACCACCCAACTGTTCCGATCGGGCTCATATTTCAAACCTCAGAACAGTCTATTCCGATCGGGCTCATATTTCAAACCTCGGACAGGACCATATGAACCTCCTTTGACTCTTCACCAACTGGTAATCTTCATCTATGTGAATCCAATGTACCAGTAGAGTCATGATACCTCCTTGAATCCCCAAACAATGCACATCCTAATAATCTCAACACGGGTATCTCCTTTCCTGAAGATACTATGTCTCGATCACACACCACATCATTCACAAACATTGATACTACATCATATCATACATAAACATCCATTCCATTCATTTTATATTCATCGAATTCATATTTAATAAAATAAATAATTACAATATATATCAAAAACAGTCGAACTAGCTTCCCTTACCTCTATAGAGTAGAGATACTTAAAAACCCTAAAATCACAGGCAACCTAACTCTGTTCAAGAATCTGATCGGACACTCTTGATCTACTCAACGCTAGGAATCTAGGGATGTCCTCTGATGGTCAATCTGATAACCTAGGAGATCACAAATTCTAGAGAGAAGGTAGAAAATTTTAAAGAGAATTTGTTTGAGAGATGGTGGTTTTCATAAAACTGTATATCTTCTTAGAGAGAGGGTTGGTAGCTTTTATTAGAATAAAACAGAATATCTTTTTAGAGAGATAAAATATCTTTTAGAGAGAATATCTTCTTAGGGAGAGAGAGTTGGTGGTTGTTATAAAAATAAAAAGTAAATAACTATCTTTTATTTACTTAAATAATTGTTCTATTTAAAAAAATAGGTATTATCTTATTTATCTCTAAAACTAAATTCTAGGTTAATTTTTTTATTCTATAGTTATTTTCTAGGGTATTACATTCTCCCCAACAACAAAAATTTTCGTCCTCGAAAATTGACATACTAGAAAAAATAAAGATAAGTTCCTATGATGATTTTCCTCCATCTTTCAAGTTGAACCATTAAACATGGCCTCTCACAAATGCATTAATTTTAATATTTGAAAATTTAAACAAGTTTCAATATATCAAAATAAATGTATTTTAAAATATATCAAAATAAATATATTTTAAAGGCAAGAAAGATAAAAAAAATTAACCACAATTGACTCGTATTGTATTGATGAAACTAATAAAAATATAGTTTTATAATCCCAAAAGTCAAAGAGAGATAATATTAATTAATATAATTCAATAATTAATTTATGAACTTATCAATAATAAAAATAGAAGAGAAAGATAAGTTAAACTTACATTGTCGTAAAAATAACGTGCAATTGAATTATACTTACACAAAAAAATATGCCAAAAACAGGATATTCTTCCCGGTACAAAAAAAGTAATGAAAAGATGGTAAAAATAGGGTGCCAAAACCATGAAGATAGAGACTTTTGAAAGTCCCTGGAAAGAGAAAAATTGAATAAAGAATATACAATTCTCCATAATTTTTTTTTTGTAATTTGAAAGTTTTTTTTTCAATAAAAATGTACAAATTTTTTTAAAATAATATATAATTGAATTAGATATACACAAAATTCAGTTACTCAATCAAAACATATCTTGTAAAGATACTCTAAACACAAAACATTAAGACAAAAATATATCTTAATTTAGTCATGAGTGTGCATCTTCACCACTTCATCAAGATTCTTTTCTTTCTTAATAATTTTATTCTCATTTATCACAATCAACTAAACTCAAATACAAATCAAAATTTCATAGATCATGCGCAGACATCCAACTAAAAACATTTTTTTCTATTTCTTAAAACTAAATTTTTAAAAAAGAATCACACGCAGAAGTAACACAATAAACCCACTACCCTCAGGTAATCCTAAGGACGAACTGCTCTGATACCAAATGTAACATCCTATATTTTTCATATTATAGGAACTCTATTGGATAGGAATTATATAATAAACCTTAATATAAAAATCAATACATTCATAATGTATTTAAAAATATAATTCTCCATAAAAGATCTAATAAAAATATCTTCGTAAAAATTATAAATAAAATAAAATAAAATAAAGCTTCTCCATCAGTTTACTGGGGACTCACACCACCTGTCAAATCCTCTGCTCCTGTGTAATATACACGATCATCGCAGTTTTAAAAACAAAACAAACAACACACAAAAAGAAGGGTAAGCTAGAGAGTTTTCAAAAAATATATATTTTCATAAATTGGATTTCTATCTCAACAAAACAACAACTATTCAATCTTTCATAATTCATCTCACATCATACATACACTGACACACAAACAAAGACATTAGACTCTTTACTTCCGGAAGACACTCGTTCATTGAGTTAGACTCAGAGGTGTGCACCTGTCATATACCACCCATCTGTTCCGATCGGGCTCATATTTCAAACCTCAGAACAGTCTATTCTGATTGGGCTCATATTTCAAACCTCGGATCCCGTATGCACAGGGTTAATTCATATGTCCTATTCCGATCGGGCTCATATTTCAAACCTCGGACGGGACCATATGAACCTCTTTCGACTCTTCACCAACTGGTAATCTTCATCTATGTGAATCCAATGTACCAGTAGAGTCATGATACCTCCTTGAATCCCCAAACAATGCACATCCTAATAATCTCAACACGGGTATCTCCTTTCCTGAAGATACTATGTCTCGATCACACACCACATCATTCACAAACATTGATACTACATCATATCATACATAAACATTCATTCCATTCAATTTATATTCATCCAATTCATATGTAATAAAATAAATAATTACAATATATATAAAAAATAGTCAAACTAGCTTCCCTTACCTCTATAGAGTAGAGATACTCAAAAACCCTAAAATCACAGGCAACCTAACTCTGTTCAAGAATCTGATCGGACACTTTTGATCTACTCAACGCTAGGAATCTAGGGATGTCCTCTGATGGTCAATCTGGTAACCTATGAGATCACAAATTCTAGAGAGAAGGTAGAAAATTTTAAAGAGAATTTGTTTGAGAGATGGTGGTTTTCATAAAACTGTATATCTTCTTAGAGAGAGAGAGTTGATAGTTTTTATTAGAATAAAACAGAATATCTTTTTAGAGAGATAAAATATCTTCTTAGAGAGAGAATATCTTCTTAGAGAGAGAATATCTTCTTAGGGAGAGAGAGTTGGTGGTTGTTATGAAAATAAAAAGTAAATAACTATCTTTTATTTACTTAAATAATTGTTCTGTTAAAAAAAAAATAGGTATTATCTTATTTATATCTAAAAATAAATTCTAGGTTAATTTGTTTATTCTACAACTATTTTCTAGGGTATTACATGCATTCCCCTTCTAGGAAAAGTGATACCTGCATTGAGTCTGGAGAAGGATATTTTCTTTATCATAAACGCTTTTGCTGTGGGTGTGATTTTGGCCACTGCCTTCATCCACGTGTTACCCGATGCTTTTGAGAATCTGACTTTACCTTGCTTGAAGGAGCATCCATGGGGAGATTTTCCCTTCATTGGCTTTGTAGCAATGTGTACTGCCATGGGAACTCTAATGGTGGATACTTATGCTACTGCTTATTTTCAGAAACATCATTCCAACGAAATACACACTCATAATAAAGAGGTGGACAAAGAGGCCGAGCACGAGGGCCAGGTGCATCTTCACACCTATGCAACGCATGGCCATTCTCACGGCCCTGTTAATTCCGATGATCACTCTTCCCAACTTCTTCGCCATCGAGTCATATCACAGGTATTCATCAGTTCTTCAAATGGACAGTCTCAATTCATAGATTCCTAATTTCAAAGGTTTTTAATTATTCATGGTTTTGGATTGAGGGTTTTGAATTTTGTTGCAAGTGTTGGAACTGGGAATTTTTGTTCACTCTATCATCATTGGAATCTCTTTAGGAGCCTCTGAGAGTCCCAACACTATAAGACCACTAGTAGCTGCATTGACTTTTCATCAATTCTTTGAAGGCATGGGACTTGGAAGCTGTATATCCTAGGTACTCTATCCATTCATGAATCTTTTTTATTGATTCAATGAATCTTTTTTATTGATTCAATCTGACACACATGTATGTCATTAGAAGCCTTCTCCTGTGAAAAGATTTGTATGTATGTTGTTGAGTTGGTGGGGAACAAATAACTAAGATTTGTTAGGATTATTTAAACTTTTCTGTTTGTTTTATTCAATACTAGTTAATGGTTGCTTTCTAACTTAGTTTTCTTCTATTAGATTAACAAATCTCTCGATATCTAATAGGTCGTTCATCATTTATACCTACGGAGTCCTATATGTGTGGGACCATACGAAGAATCTGACTTTCACCATGTAAATATTCAAATTAATATAACTTTTACAACAAACATAGAGTAACTTATTTCTTTTTCTTAATTTAATTTTATTATGAAGTGCGTGGAGGATATTTTTTATAAGTGAAAAAAATAGTTTAGATGTATGACTTTGATGAACTATTATAAGCCACTACACATTCTTTGTGATGTTAGTCGTTACACATGACATGACATAATTAGTGGTTTGTTAGTTTGTCTCCGTACATTTTTATGAGAAAAAGTTTACCTTTGTATCTATAAAATAATTTTAAAATAATATGCTAGATTATGTTTTATATTTTTATTAGTAAAATTGAAGAAAAAGTGGATGAACAATCATGAATATGCTAAAAAATATAGTTAATCTACTGAGTTATGTCTTGTGTTTGCAACTTTGTGTATATGTTTGAGAATTTCATGGAAGTGAATTGTTGTAGGCAAATTTCAAGAGAGTATCTGTTATTGTGATGGGACTGTTCTTTACCTTGACCACCCCAATGGAGATTGGAATTGGTATAGGAATCACCAATATTTACGATGAGAATAGTCCAACTGCTCTTATCGTGGAAGGAGTATTCAATGCAACTTCATCTGGGATCTTAATCTATATGGCCCTTGTTGATCTTCTTGCTGCTGATTTCATGAATCCAAGGATGCAACAAAGTAGTAGACTCAGATTAGGGGCAAATGTTTCTCTTATACTCGGAGTTGGTTTGATGTCTCTCATAGCTAAACGGGCTTAAAAAGTATTTAGGTTAGATAGAAGTTACGCAATTCTTATTTTCTTGAAAATATATCTATTTTCTTTTAAATAGATAAACAAATAAGTCGATCAATGTTATTTCTTTCTACTTTACAAATCATGTATTGGACTTTCAATTGGGTGTTTTGTAAATAAAAAAACTATAATATCAATATCACTTATTTTGTGCACTTGATGTACTTTTTTGTTTACTTTACAATATAAATGACCAAAAGTTGAATTCAACATAATAATTGATTCTAAAATCATGAAAAAATAAACAACGTTTGTTAAACATATGTTTTGTTTTAACAGTTTAAGCATATTTTTACGTTGTTGGACTCTTTAGTCAATTTTGATACTGACAGTTGTAATTGGTCATATTAGTTTGTAATTCATGCTGAGGATCTATGCTTTATTGCTAGCTTGTAGATTTTTGGCTAGATTTCAGTTGAGTGATGATCACTCTTTTAAAGTTTTCATGACATTATTTGATTAATCTGTGTGGAAATGGTGAGCACTAAGTTTAAATTTGAAAAGGGAAAAATGGCTAGAGAAGTATTTAGAAATGTTAAGAAACTTTGTACTATTGAATAACTATCAGATTTTTCGTTAGATCGAGGCAATCAATTAAGAAAGAACAAGAAAGTTATCTTATACTAGATTTTGATACTCAATGTGAAATTTCATTGCTTTGTTAAAAATATGATAGCTATATTGATTCGGTATACTCAAAAGACAGTTGGTTCAAGAATTTGTGGAGATCAAGTGCAAGAATGCTTTTAGTCATAGACATGTAGCATCTTCAAAACAACTTTTCACATTGAGAATTTAATATGAATATTTATGGATGGTCCAAACAATGATTCATTTATGTTGTTTTTATGTCATGATCATTGATACTTAATATTATTGTTGGGATTTCAATTTTCAAAAAAATGAAATCTACAATGATACTAGTAGTGAAAATGATTAAGAAGACTTGGATTTAAAAAAGTGATGATTGATAATTGACGATTCCTATCTAGGAAACTTGTACTTGATTTTTGCTGCTAATATTCATTTGTATATGTTGTCTAAGACATCTATGACTTTCTTTCATTAATAATCAGTTGTTAATTTTGAGTAATTATTATAGTATTTTTTGAGTATTTATATTGATACAGTATACATTATATAAAAATTAAAAAACAAGGGTTATCCTTCTATAGCATTTTTGGGACTGGCCATGATGATGCATGCAGCGGCAATTGTGGTTGGGGACTGCATTTGAAAACTATGAGCCAGTGAAAGGTTTCTGCCTTAACATGAAAGGTTACAGGTTCAAATCATTGTAACAACTTTGCTGCTATCCAGGATAGGGTTGTTCATGTACATTCCCTACATCTTGTTAGGTAGGGTAAGGCTTTGTACAGGTTTCACTTCGTTGGAACTAAAGTCATCAACATTATACCCTGTTTGATTTGTTTGAGGCTTTTTCATTTCAGGGTAAATTGGTAATTAACTGTGTAAATAAGCTAATCTGTAGTCTAGGTCATATGTTTGTATATCAGCTGAAAAGTATTGAGTTCTTACTTGTTTGTGCATGTCGTCAAGTATGCTAAAAATTCTATACACCTGAACTTGTTTTGGTTTCTTATGGAAGGCTTTGCTAATGTTCATTCATATTTTAGCAAAAGGGTGGGCAAATTTAAGATGATACGAATAGAATCTCTTTCCCCATTGTAATTAGTATACTCTAAATCTAATCCTTGAGTGCAGATTTTTGGTTTGCTAGTTATAACATTCATCTTCTTTACGTATTTTCAATGTGAGTGAACATGCTTTATTCCTCTCTATGTAGTTCAACTTTGTGCTTCTCATTAGTCGCCAAGGGAAGGTGAGACTGACAAAATGGTATTCGCCTTACTCTCAGAAAGAACGAAGTAAGGTAACTAATGAATTTTTTTTTCTTCCTTTTTCATTATTTATATATCATAGTACTTGCAATTTCTTTAAATCTTCATTTTCGTAACGTATGTGTAAACTTGTTACATCTTGATCAGAGTATATACATTTTTACCTCAAATACTATTTTCGTTTTCATATTACGTATATAATGAGGGTGTTAACATGGCTATTGCATGTTGATCATATTGCATTCTGCAAAGTAATTATCCTTGCAATGTGAATTTACATGTGATGTATTTTGTGAAAGATAATCTGTGAGCTCAGTGGAATGATTCTTGCCCGTGCTCCCAAGCAAAGTAGTTTTGTAGAAGGGCGAGGACATAATTATCTATCTACAATTTATGCATGGCAATAAGATTTATTAGGAACACACTCTGAAGTGTAAAGGTAACACACCAATAAAAACTAATAACAATACCTCTATTATATATCATATTTAATTTGAAGAAAGATAAATTAAAACAATATTTTTAACTTATTTATAAAGGTATCATAAATAATATAAAAGAATGAATTTTGGTCCCCATTTCACTGTGTACCTTGGAGATTGTTTATACATTATCTGGTTTTGATTCTTTAAGTATTGTGTGACTTTATGCGTTTACTGGAATAAGCACCTTAGCTAAGGCTAAAGGGCAAAAGAGTGATCTAAACCCTCCTTCTACAACACTAATGTTTAACTAGCCTTAACAATTGATTTTTTATTTTAATTTTATTGTATGAAGTGCTTGTTTGTTTTTGTGAAGTGAAACCCTTTGACATGTGGTTTGTGTTGTTTTTGCATTGAGAAAGGCATACTATATACTAGATGAAATTCTAATAGCTGGTGAGCTTCAAGAGTCTAACAAGAAAACAATAGTTCGATTGATAGCAGCACAGGTATGGAACGGATTTTCTCTTTTCTTATCAGTTGGTTTGAATGAGATGAAAGAGAAAGGAAAGAGAAAGAAAAGAAAAAGGTGTGGTGGGGTGGTTTGGTTTGATAGAGAAGAGAGTGAAGAAAGGCATGAAAAGTTGTATATATTTTATTAAAACACTCAATAATTGATTATGAGGTTTATATTTTTCAATTTTTTATAATAAATATATAAAATAATATTATTAATAACAAATAAAAAATAAAAATCAGATAAAATTTGTCATCATATTTCTCTCTGTTTTCTTCAATCGTACCACCTTTATTTTTTATTTTTTCAATCTACCCAACTAAGCACAAGTATTTTTTTTCAGAAGTCTCTTTCTCAATGTTATATTGAATGCATTTTTTAATAATACTGTCTTTCAAGGATTCACTGGTGGAGACTGCAAAGGAGAAGCCACTTCATTAAATAATATAATTGCACAAGCCACTACCAAGTGAGAAGAGTAAATGTTGCAGTTTTCTACTCATTTACTCTGCTGATGTCCCATTTTACTGATATCAGGTTTCCTTTCTTGAAGTTGGCCTTCTCATATCATGTTTTTGTAGCCTGAACTGTAATGTATTACATGTGGTGATTTTGTATGCCGCCTTTTGAGATTCAAATTCAATAACATGTATGTTAATATTCATTCTTGTTTCTTTCATTTGGTAATACATTGTTTGCTATAAGGAGCTTATTAGAATGGTAGCTTATGAAAAACAAGTTATAACTGTATCAAAAAGGGGTGAATTGAATTTTCTGTGGGTATTGTTTTCATTAATTATGGATAAGAAATTTTCTAAAATAATAAAGCACCAATATCTGAATTTGTTTAGCGTAAAAGTATGTGATATATCTTTAATATTGATGCTCTTTGATACTTTATGGATAAAATATCTAAATGTACAAAGTATATATATTTTAATACTTTTATATTTATTTAGTGTATCCAATGCCGATATTTCACTAATATATATTGTTGAAGTGCGCACATATTTCACTTGTTAAACTAGAGAACTCAAAATGTTAAAAAAAATCATTTACACAGTTATTTTGATTTTTTTTATATTATTTTTTTACGGAAATCGTCTTGAAAATGATCATTTCTGATTTTTTTTTAATTTTTTATTCCATAAAAGTCTAATTCTATCCATTTTAAGATAATGTTATTACTTGTTTTAAATTGGTAATTTGCCGATAGAACGCTGTAATTGAATGTTAGTTTGAATAAATAAAAATTAAAAGAATAAATCAAATAATTTTTTGATTGTTAAAAAGAGAGTATATATAAAGAAATAGACTGACTACATTTTTATGTTAAATTAGCATAAAATATCTTTTTGCTGCATTTTTTTAAATTAAAGTTATTCCTCAAAGTTGAATTATGTAATTTTGTTAGATTTTATAAATAATCAATAAAATGGAAAAATAGATTTCTTTTCCCATATTTAAGTTTACATGAAGAGATAAATTAATTTAAACTCGCTTTGTCGGTAATTTCAAAATCTACAAAATATATGATTTCTTAAATTTTTATTTATTCAGACAACAATTTCTTATTTTTGTTCTTTGATTTCTTATGATTCTTCGCCCACAGAAAGCGTAAACATTCTTTTAGTAGTTCAGACAAAATGTGACAATTATTTAGTATCTTGGAGGTTGCTACTTAGTGGATTCAATTAATATATACAAATTTTATGAATATTTTAGAAACCAAATTAATTTACATTTAAGAATTAAAGTGATTAGTTACACTCTCTCTCTCTCTCTCTCTCTCTCTCTCTCTCTCTCTCTATATATATATATATATATATATATATATATATATATATATATATATATATAAACTCAGTTGTTGAATTTAAATTGATATATCTCTAGGATTATTCAAGAAATTATTAATATCATTGATGGAATAATTAGCTCAATATTATCTAAAGTTTAAAATTTTTAATTATTATTATTATTATTATTTATTTATCCAATGTTTTATAACCTGAAAGCTGATTTCATTATAATATATTATAATTTCAAAAACTATCTATTTATAACTTATTGATGCAACATGTTAGTAAATCTAAAAATAAATTTTCATTACTTTTGAAATGAAAGATAAATAAGGTGAATACAAATATAGTTTGTCAAACTTAACCAATTAAACTTGTGATTATTATGAAAAGGGTTAAAGTTGTGTGGGTCCAACGTTGGAGATTTATTTACTCCATCCCATGTTGCCGTGGCAATACAAACCACCACCTCTTAGTGCTGATGATTAGGCTTCTACTACTACACAAGCCTAACATTGTCACATGCATGGACGGTGGTGCCTTCTGTTTTGTACGCAAAGGACATTAAATAATAAGATTTTGAATGGTACCATATGCTTTATTTATAATCATACACAACAATGATGCTTATATTTATATTCCCTCATCTTTACTACCCAATCTCTACATTTTTCTTGGTATCAAAATCTCACACCCACCAGCTTATATATCCCTTGAACCAATTTATCCAGTTTTGTTCAAGTGAAGCATGTGGAGATAACACAGTGTTTACTTCTGTTGTTAATTTAGGCAAGTAGTTGGTGAGACGTTTAATGCTACTGGGCAGTGACCTCAACTCCCAACAGAAGGCAAGTGTAATTCTTGAAGAGAGTTCATGTCTTCCATCCACTCTGGCAATGAAGTAAAGGTGCAATGTTTTATATCCAAAATTCGTAGGGAGGAGACCCATTGTAAGCCATACACGGCAGGGAAGAAAGTTATACTGTTTCAAACTTATAAATATATCTTTCGGCTTCACTTTTTCTTCACTCCACATTTTTGTCTTCATTCAAAGGTAAAGCATGGGTACCACGTCGATGAAGGCAGTGGCTAGAACCACACCGCTGCAAAAAGCCTTTATGATGAAGAAAATATTCTTCCGATGATCAAAGCTATAGTTGTAGCAATTACTTCCGACCTTAGTTGTAGCACCATAATTCATGTCTGTTGCTTCTTTCTTCTCATCTTCTTCTTCTTCTCTCCCCTTTAATATTATCATTGTTCCACTTTGCAAACACTACTCCAACAACAACAAGAACGTTATGAGTCTCTTTCTTTCTCGGAATTTGGCTTGCAAATTCATATACCCTTTTCTTTTCTCCAAGAGGGTTTCCAAGGATTTGTTTCCCAGGCATTTGGAGAACATGATGTCTCTGGTTTCCCCTCGTACTGGCAGGCATTTGCAGCGCTATGACCAAGGATGTCGCCAAGTTGTGGGGTGTTTCTGTTCCTTCCTATGCCTTTTTCTCCTTGTTTCTTCTTCTGGGGTTTCATCAAGTTCGGATTTTTAGGGGTTTCTTACTTTCTTTCGTTCTCTTAGTAAATGTTTCTATCGCAGTAATTTTACAATATCTAGGGATTGGTTTTAATTTAAACTTGTTGAATTTGGAAAATTTTCTTTCAGTAAGTGTTTTAAGAACTGAAAATAGAAAGAAATGAAAACTGTTCTTACACAAGATTTGGGCACCTTGAGAGTTTCCTCCTATACAGCCCGAACAGTCCAGGCCTGCTCTATTGGGATGTTCTCGGTCTGGGTATTTGTCCTGAAAGTGCTTGTCTCTGTCCGTTAAGTTCTCGCCTACATCCGTCAAGTATCCGTCTAAGCCACGATAGGAGGGTGTACCTGCGAAGACACTCCGACGCTCAAGTAAGTATTCGGTTATCGGAGCTAAGTGTGTTCTTGTTCAATAATGCATACCTTTGACCTTCATTATCCACTTATTTATAGGATTCAAAATTGACTTAAATCTTACATTATATAAGCTTTTACAAGCTGTCTTGCTAGAGGTTGCTTACACGCTTAGACTACCGATTTACTCTTCGGTAGGGAAGTTGTCGGCTTAGGGCGACAAGTGGTCGTCCTGAGCTGGGCAGTACACTTGCCCCCCAACCTTGAGCGATATCTTATGAGTGAAAAGGTTTGTTTACAAGTGTATCAGTCACTCCAAGTTTTCGGATGAAAATTAAGCGACAAGGTATTCATTCACCTTACACATTGCAAATTTTGTAGGCGTTATGAAGCGGGAAAAATTGGTGCTCATGTTTTCACATTCCCGCACCAAGGTAGTTAGTACACAGATGTCGGACTAGCAATTTAAGGATTGGGTTAGCGTACCTTGATTTGGCTCATTTACATTGTATTTATATGAGTCAGACTGTACATAAGCATTGTTATTGGTTGAGGTTTGAGGATAGAGCAGCTTTTGGCAGTCTGCTGCTGTCAATAATTGTCTGATGAACTGTGGCACCGTTGTATCACATTGTGGCTGTGTACTTGTCGGCCTTAACTGTGTAGTTCTCGATCATGGTAGTACACTAGCCTCCAAGCTCGAGGGCTAGTCACGAGAGCTTTATGAGATTGTAATTGTAGGCATCGGGTAGCCATATCAGTCGTGACCGTATACTACTCGGTTATGGTAGGACAATGTCTCATTATTTTTTAAGTTATGAGAGGCACCATGGAGTTACACTGCCCCATTTTCTTCTGAATTATGGGAGGTCACCATGGAGTGACATTGCCCCATTTTCTTTTGAATTATGGGAGGTCACCATGAAGTGACACTGCCCCTTGACCGAGGTCTTGTACTCGGTAGGAGTTCATGGAGATGGACTCTCCCTTAATCAAGGTGTTGAAGTTGTTCTTAGTTGATCATGTTAGTAGGAAACTAGTAGATTTCTTTGGGGTGGACATAACTAAGACAAGGAGAATACTGCAATATATTTTCATGATAGACTTCTGATGGCAAAGGACATGAAAACTAAGAATCACATAATTCAATTGGATTCGTGTCCCACAACATCATTTCTGAAATTACCGAGTAGTCACACATGCTTCGTTATTGACCACTTACTTGGCCAAAGGTTTACCTTGCGGGTGTTTCTTCTATGATAGTCTAAAGCAACAATCAAATTATTTTTATATTTTCTTTCGCATTTGCATACTAGAGAAGAGTGAATGGAGGTTGGGAAGAACATAGAAAGTGTGATGACGGATAGAAAGTAGCCACAAGTTGAGGTTAGTTGAGGTTCCTTGGGTCCCGCGATCCCATTGAGCGTATTCCTCTAAAACCTGCATCGATCTAAATGCCTGAGAGATTAATCAAACGGTTAGTAATGTAAATGGAGTGGTTGTATGGGTTAAATTCACAATTGGCCGGGAGACATTATATGGGTCAGATGTCCGTTCAACATTCCTCAAGAGGCATACATTGCTTGCTGTAGCACATGATATTCTCTTTACACATGGCAACACCAACAAAGAAAATAACATCAACTTAAATCAATAAAAGATAATGGGGAAGAGAGAAATGGCCATGTCAGTAAACTCAAAGATAGTGTGTTGCCAAGCAGCAAAGAGCTCTGTAACCCAAATTTCTTCTTGGTAACTCAATCAAGCCAGCGGAAAGTAATCATTGAGAATACTTCTCAATTAAAAATAAATATATAGAGTTTGATCTTGTTGATACCTGGATGGTGTCCGTTCTCGACTAGGATCTTCTGTCTTGGGCGCTATATCTTCGGTTTGGGATGATGGTTTCCGATCTTGTGTTGAGTCCACACACCTGATATTTATAAAGGTCAAATCGTATACCAGAGTCGCGTTTGGTCGAGGTTTGGCACTGTAATTGCCTGCGCTGTCTCGTAACATGGAACAATCCGAGAACAGCTCACCCTACCCCAATACTATTCGATCATTTTAACTTAATTCCACTTGGCTTTACTGATTATAAGTCTTGTTGACTATGTCCGGATACCCTTCGGCCATCCCATATACACTACATTTCGGCTATGTCCTGGTAGAGTTCGGTCCTCGCATGCACAGAGTTGATTGTAATTGCACCATTGAATTCAGCGAAAGCCCATCAATATCTCAACCATCTTGAAAAGATACGATTGTGCAAACAATGGAAGAGATCCCGTGAATAGGTGAGTTGGTCCAAAAGAGGAACCGGGAGGTTGTCATCAGGCGATTGGAGACCGCAGCGGAAGTCTGAGAAGAAGGTTGAGATCTAACCGAACGACATCGTCAGAGCGGAGCTTATGGATAAAGTCACCAGAGGTGAGAAGCGCATTGAGCTTGGCGTTGATGAACGCGAGGGTGGTGCAGGTGCAATGGTCGGGAACCCTGTTGTTCTCAATGCTTCAACGAGTGTCTTGGGATGACAAGGAGTAGTGGGCTCATTGTTTTAAAGGTGCTTCAAGACCTTGTCCCTAAGCCAGGTGCTCATTTAATCTTGCATCTCGAGAGTTGAGACTGGTGTTAGCAATTTTTTTAATCCAAAGTTAGCAGGAAGAGGATGAAGTTGAGGGTTTCTCATCCTTTGATTTCAAAATGTTCAAGAGGGTGTTGCCTAACAAGCATTTGCAATATTCGGTTGATCCCTTAGAAAACGTGGATGCAACCTTCATACCGAGAAGCAATTGAGGAATGCAACAAAATTTTGGGTTGAAGAATGAAAGGGTAGCACAACCATCACAAACGAATGGGTCATAAGTGACATAACATTCTTCAGAATAATCTCGATCACATCTCGGCCATGTTGGTCTCGTAGTGATTGATCATTTTGATAGAGATGAGAACGAGTTTGAACAAGGGTGTTGAATGAAGCTCAATCCAAAGTAGAGGATTAGAGACACTCCGTCTTCTTAAACTCGGTTGCGGTATCCTAAAACCGGATAAGGGTACCACATCCGATTTGTCTCCAGGCTAGTTTTGGAAGAGAATATCAATGTCTCTGTCCCAGAAGGTCATGTGGAACATTCTACCGGTGTACCATGGAGGCGCTAGCCGATGGTGTCATTTGTGATTTGCGAGGACAACTTCATCCCTCCCATGTCGTGTAGGTGCTCATCCATAAATAGATATTATATTTTGGACTTGACTTGGGTGTGGAGAAGTAGGATGAATTGAATGAGATTGAGAGGCTTCCGGCGATGAGAATAAGTTTGAAGAAAATGAGTTGAGGTTGATCTTGGCAAAGTTATTGGGTTTCAAACGAGTTGGCATATTTGCTACATTTGAAGCGTACCAAAAGTGGAGAAACAGAGTGACCAGGGACCTCCTTGTTGGCTAAGTGAGATTGTTAATGGTCATATTGGTCTAAGGTGGAAGCCACAACCTAAAGTGTTTCGAAGAGTTTCATTTAAGGTAAAGGAGGTGGCTTATTCCCTTGGGCATACACAAGGTAACTTTACAAGGCTATGCTTCACTTTACATTCTTTAATAAATGGCAGTTGCGGAGTTGGAGGGACGGGTCAGACTTGGATTTATTATGTGAAACGAAAAGTAATAAATGTAATTAGTAGGGGCACATTTTACAATGGATGACATTTCTATAACTTATTGAAGTAAGTATAATGAATTGGTTAAAGGTCACACAAAGTGACAATACCACATTCACTTTTCTCTTTCCTACAGCAAAGGTAAATAAAAGAAACATTCACTTTTCTCTCTCCTGCAGCAAAGGTAAATAAAAGAAAGTTGCATGATCACGAAGGGATTCGTCATCTCACTTATCCAATGATGTGACATATGATTCAATGCCATGTCACCCTATTGCTTTTCATCTTCCTAGTCGAGACCTCAAAAATCAAAGTAAACAAATTATAAAATACTACTTAGCTGGAGCATGAAGGTGGAAAGGGCGATGCGATTGAGAAGATGCGTGCATGGCTGGAGAGTTTGTTGGAAGCCGAAGGCGGTGTTGGCTATGTCGGTAGTGAAGATGGCGATGGAAGGAGGCAGATTACGTTTGGCAACTCAGTTGAGAGTTTCAGTCGGTTTGGAGGATTCACAGCTTGCTATGATGAAGATTCGAAATTGCTGAGCAGCTTTCGGCTTCCTTAAAGACGTGTTTTTCAGTGAGACCAGAGGCTTCGATGATTACGATGTCAAAATTCAATGTCGATTTAGACATAGGTATGGAAAAGGACTAATATATGAAATATCCTACATGGTGATCGTTGGAACACTCTAACCGTTGCAAGTTGGTTAAGTTGTTGGCTCTTGACAATGAAGTATTGACGGAGCTGAGAATATAGTAGAAAAGGAGAGTGAAAATGACAAGGAGAACATTATCTTTTCATTATAGGCAGTGACGGTCAAAACATCTCGGCTATGTAAGACTTACACTACTCGGCCATCTGAGCCTACGAGTTTTCCTTCATCTCGACCATGTCGGACTATTCCCACATGTTTAACGCCAGTCACTCTCGAGTTGAATTGAGTCATGTTTGTTGATGTCATTGAATTTCTCGAATTGATTCTTCTTGGCCCCACGGTGGGCACCAATTGTTCTTACACAAGATTTGGGGACCTTTAGAGTTTCCTCCCACACAACCCGAACAGTCCAGGCCCGCTCTATTGGGATCTTCTCAGTCTGGGTATTTGTCCTGGAAGTGCTTGTCTCTGTCCGTTAAGTTCTCGCCTATGTCCGCCAAGTATCCGCCCAAGCCACGATAGGGGGTGTACCTGCGAAGACACTCCGATGCTCAAGTAAGTATTCGGTTATCAGAGCTAAGTGAGTTCTTGTTCAATTATGCATACCTTTGGCCTTCATTATCCACTTATTTATAGGATTCAAAGTTGACTTAAATCTTACGTTATGTCAACTTTTACAGGCTGTCTTGCCAGAGGTTGCTTTCACGCTTAGACTACCGATTTACTCTTTGGTAGGGAAGTTGTCGGCTTAGGGCGACAAGTGGTCGTCCTGAGCTGGGCAGTACAAAAACTAATTTTGAAAAAAATAAGCAAACTTAACAGCATCTCTAG
>Ga0209700_102599_pt1 | contig 36119 bp, 14 predicted proteins | sample SiratroredBW_FD_187528 | JGI IMG/M metagenome (GOLD analysis project Ga0209700, IMG submission 187528) | Root nodule microbial communities of legume samples collected from California, USA - Siratro red BW (SPAdes) (version 2) | ecosystem: Host-associated > Plants > Roots > Nodule | place: USA...
ACTTGGGTTTATTTTCTCCATGAAAAATCGGAGGCACTCATCACCTTCAAGGCTTTCAAAGCAAGTGTTGAAAAGGAGATTGGAACCTTCATCACTTGCCTGAGGACAGACCGGGGAGGGGAATTCACGTCTAATGAATTTGGAGAGTTTTGTAAAACTCATGGTATCACCCGGCAATTGACGGCTGCATTTACGCCACAACAGAACGGAGTGGCAGAGAGGAAGAATAGAACAATAATGAATGTTGTACGATCTATGCTGAGTGAGAGTCAAGTCCCAAAGGAGTTTTGGTCTGAAGCTACAAGATGGAGTGTGTACATCCAGAATCGATCTCCAACAGCAGCAGTAGAAGACATGACACCTGAGGAAGCTTGGAGCGGTTCAAAACCTGAGGTGGAGTATTTTCGTGTCTTTGGGTGCATAGCATATGCACACATACCTGATCAGAATAGGAGAAAACTAGATGACAAAAGCAAGAAATGTGTTTTTCTCAGAGTCAGTGAGGAATCGAAAGCATGGAGGCTGTATGATCCGGTTACGAAAAAGATCGTGATAAGCAAAGATGTAATTTTTGATAAAGACAAAAGCTGGGTTTGGAATCAAACTGGTGTAAAAAAGGAAATACTCGACTATCGAGAAGAAGAACAAAATACAGAAGAGAGAGAAGGTGACATGGTCTGTCCTTCGTCAACCGCGAATTCACTGCCTTCTGGTTCGTCTTCGTCTTTCGCATCTGGTGGTAATTCGACACCGCCAAGCCCAGTCTCTCCTCTGTCCAGTCCAATTTCATCATCTCCATCAAGATCGATTGAAAGAGAAGTGGTTGCAGGCCCACGGGCAAGGAGACCACCGGGTTATTTGGCTGATTATGTCACGGGTGAAGGAGAAGATGAGGAAGAAAGCTTATCGGTCATGCTATTGATGATGATGACAGAAAATGATCCAGTCAAATTCGAAGAAGCAGTGAAAGACAAGGTGTGGAGAGAAGCAATGAAAAACGAGATCGAATCGATCGAAAAAAACAACACATGGGAGCTAACTATTTTACCTGTAGGTTTTACACCAATTGGAGTGAAATGGGTGTATAAAACAAAGCTGAATGAAGATGGCAAAGTCGACAAATACAAGGCGAGGTTGGTGGCAAAGGGATATGCTCAGTGTTATGGCAGAGACTATACCGAAGTCTTTGCTCCGGTGGCGAGGCTCGATACGATTCGAACTATACTTGCAGTTGCAGCACAATCAAATTGGAAAATCTTCCAATTAGATGTCAAAAGTGCATTTCTACATGGGGAACTAAAAGAGAATGTGTATGTGCGACAACCGGAGGGATTCATAAAGAAAGGAGACGAGGAGAAAGTGTACAAGCTGAGGAAGGCATTGTATGGGCTCAAACAAGCCCCGAGAGCTTGGTACAGCCGTATTGAAGGATATTTCTTGGATGAGGAGTTTGAGAGGTGTCCAAGCGAACATACTCTATTTACCAAGACGAAAGGAGGTAAAATTCTCATTGTCAGCTTGTATGTTGATGACTTAATATTCACTGGAAATGATAGAGCTATGTGTGATGAGTTTAAGAAGTCGATGATGATGGAATTTGAGATGTCAGATTTGGGAAAAATGAAACATTTTCTTGGGGTAGAGGTGAAGCAGAGTGTTAATGGGATTTTTATTTGTCAAAAATGGTATGCTCGTGAAGTTTTAACAAGATTTGGAATGGAAGAAAGCAATGCTGTTAAAAATCCAATTGTGCAGGGAATGAAGCTCACAAAAGATGAGAATGGCGAGAAGGTGGATGCAACTATGTTCAAGCAATTGGTTGGGAGTCTTATGTATCTAATAGTAACCAGGCCGGATTTAATGTATGGAGTATGTCTCATAAGTCGATTCATGGCAAATCCAAGGATGTCACATTGGCTTGCTGCAAAGAGGATCTTAAGATACATAAAAGGTACAATCGAACTTGGAATCTTCTACAGGAAAAGTGAAAGCAGCAGTACGAGACTTATGGCATTCACGGATAGCGACTACGCTGGCGATTTGGATGATCGGAGAAGCACAACAGGTTGTGTGTTTTTGATAGGGTCTGGCGCGATTTCTTGGGCATCGAAAAAGCAGCCTGTTGTCGCCCTTTCGACTACTGAGGCCGAATATATTGCCGCTGTTTTTTGTGCTTGTCAATGTGTGTGGATTAGAAGGATCTTAGAGAACATTAGAGCTGAAGAAGAGTCTGCAACTGTCATTTATTGTGACAGCAGTTCGACGATTGCTTTGTCCAAACATCCAGTCCTTCACGGGAAAAGTAAGCATATTGAAGTACGGTTTCATTATCTCAGAGAGCTGGTGAATGGCAAAACTGTTAAATTGGAATATTGTGCAACAAAAAACCAAGTTGCGGATATCTTCACGAAACCGTTGAAGCTGGAACAGTTCGAGAAGCTGAGAGCATTACTTGGAATTGTTAACTTGTGTGAAGTAAGCTTAATTCAGGATAGTTAAGCTTAAGGGAGGGTATGTTGGAATTTGACCTTTTCTTAGTTGAATAAGTCATCTACGGTTACGTAGTGAAGTCTGTTTCCTAGTTTCTTGTTTTAGTGGAGTCTATTTCTTAGTTTCTAGCTTGCTTCTGTTATTTTATTTATATCTCCTGTAAGGCTATATAACGTCATGGTCTTTGATTTAATAAAGTATCACTTTCAGCTTTATATTTCACACTAATTCAATATCCAAGACTTGGATTTCAACAAATATATAAGAGAAATGACTAATCCAATACCCGATACTTAGATTACCAGCGAATATAAATACCCAAGACTTAGATTGCCCATGAATCTAAGAGAAAGGATCAGAGTAAGTTCAAACATTCAGTATCGAGTGTCTACCACCGGTCCCCGGTCCCGGTGTGTATGAACTCCCTCTTCAGCTTCTCACCACCTGATATCTTAGTCTATGTGACTTATCATCAGTGAAGCTAAAGGATCTCTGTTAATGTACACAAACAAGCACAACTCATACATTATTTCAATGTATGACATCAATTTTATCATTCCATCATTCACATCAATACTCATTCAATCCACAAATAATATGTATGTGAGATTTTAATTATTGAATTTTGATTATGATATGATGACGATCCTTTGTTGGAATTTATTAATTTGAATTATATATTTTTTGATTTAATTATGTTCTTGTTTAATAGGGTTTATGTAAATTTTTAGAATTGAGATAATATTCTATAATCGAGTTTTGATGTTAATTAGGAATTGCAAAACAAAAAGATATTTTTTTATTTGTTTAACTTTATTTCTAACATTTTTATTTGAATATTATAATCCTATATTAGATGAGCAATAAATGAAAATGAGAGTGAAGTATGACAACTAACTATGATGAATAAATTATTTTATACATAAAACATTATAAGTTCAGTTGAATTCGAAGATATTGACCTTCATCAAATTATTTTAAATTAATATTGTAATGTTGGTTATTCTTGTCAAATTAATATTTTAATTGATTGAAAATTTTAAAGATTTTAAATTTACCAATTTTGTAAATTAATATGGTAAATTTTTATTCATACAAATTTAAGAATTATAAAGTTACCATTAGTATTAAATTTAAATACTTTTTAAGAAAATTAATTTAGGACCCACAATTTTCATATAAATCAATTTTTCAAATAATTTACATTCCTTTTTATATCACGTAAGTCTATATCTTTTTTCCATACTTTCTTCTAGGTAAAAATAAAACATATAATATTGAAAAAAGACTTACGAAAAATACTAAACATAATATTTATTTCATACTTTTAAATAGAATAAACTTTTATTTATTATAAGAAAAATTAATTCCATTTTATTCGTGAATGTGTCACCAATTTTAGTGAAGATAGTTGAGAAAAAAAATAATATTTTTTACTTAGTTGAATTTATATTTAATTTGATTATGGTTGAATACTTTACTCTCTCTAAACTTGTAGATTTTGATTGTAAGAAAATGAAGAATTCGATTAAATGTTAATAAAATTATATATTTTTTTATATGTGTATTAATGTCCTAAATTCAAAAACAATTTCTTAAATGTAGGATAAATTCAAGAAAAAGGTTTGACGATCTTTATGTATTAATAGAGTTTATTAGTTTGAATTACACACTTTTAGATTTAATTTATTCTTATTGAATAGGATTTATGTAAATTTTCAGAATTGAGATAATCTGTACTCAAGGTTTGACGTCAATCTTTCAAATAACTTACATTCCTTCTTATATCACATAAGTTTATATTTTCCTTTTCCATACTTTTTTTTTCTAGGTAAAAGTAGAACACAGAATATTGAAAAAAAGATTAAGGAAAATGCTAAACATAATATTTATCTCATTTAAAAGATAAAACTACAACTTTTATTGCAAATACTAGAAAATTGCAATAGTTATAACTCTTGGTGATTGCATGTGAAGACTTATTACTCATTTGTGGTTCATGGATATGAATGTTATCTATCAAAGAAGATTGTGCACATCTACATAATGTATTAAAACATATGCAATCACATCCAGGAGGACAACTCTTCATTACTGTTACAGGGAATACTTACAATGGGTCCTATTCCTTCACATTTCATACACATTCTGTATACACAAATTAAGATTTAATACATATAAAAGAAGTTTTTTTATCGGAAAATATGAGGAAAAAAATATCGAAAGATTAAATAAGAATAAGAATGAGTTTAATACATTAATACATATAAAAAAAATTGCTGAAAAATATTAAACAAGAATGAAGACTGAGTCAAACATATATAAGATAATGACAGTATCTTTAAATTAAAATCTTAACATATTATGTTTGTGAGTTTTTTTTTTTTCTTTTCTTATATGTTGTTTAACTTTTTTATTTTTATCTCAATATTAAAACCTTAACACCTTAGGTTAGTGAATTTTTTTTTTCTTATATATTACTCAAATTTTTTATTTTTATGTAAGATTTAGACTCATTTATTACCTAATACTTTTGAAATTAACTGGGTTTATAAATTAAAAAGAAATAATCCATAATAACTCGATTAATTATCTTGAAAATAAAACATAATTTCTAACCTGATGCAATGAGGAAGAAAACTATAGAAAATGCAACTAGTGCCAAACTGGTAGTATCCATCTTGTTAAAAAGCATGATTCTCAAATGCATATGTAAGTATTTTTTGTTTGGAATAAAAGTTAAACTGCATTAATTTTAAAATATAAAAAAAATACGTTATTCTCTTATGGAATAAATTAGAAGTGGTCCATAAAATTGCTAACTTTGATGACTAATTGATGTCATTTAGTTAGGCCTGAAAACGCTCATTCCAGTTTGTTTCCAACTAATATGAAAGTGAAAAAAACAAAATGTAAAAGCAGGGAAAATGAGTTGAAAATAACTTTTTCTTTAGTTTTTTCTAGAAAATTTTAAAAATAAATCATAATTATTATTATTAAAATAAATCATAATTATTATTAAAATAAATAATATTATACTAATAAATAAAATAATTTGAATTATAATATTTTAAATATATATATATATATATATATATATATATATATATATATATATATATATATATATATATATATATATATATATATATTATGAAATGAAAGAATGAATAAAAGATATGACAGTAAAAATATTATCTTTTTTATTAAAAAGAAAATAAAAAATTGAATATATACAAACATTATATGTATTATAAGTCTAGTTAAATAGAGAAAAAATAAATAAAAATATTACATTATAATTTTATCATAAAAATAAAATAATTGATAATCATTTGATATTGTAATAAAAATAAATAATATAATTGATATTTTTTTCTTTCTATAAATATTATATTTATATTATCATATTCATATTATCTGAAATCTTTCGCAAATCGAAGAATAATTTTTTTTTTTCAGAATGATGATTTTTTTTTGTGTAATGTTCAAAATAGGAAAAAAATTATCAAAATAAGAAAATCCTATTTTCAATTAAAATTTAATTAAAATTGCTTCTGGGGAAGACTATTTCTTTGCATCCCTGTATTCTGTTGATTGTATCTCATTCCTAATTGAAGCATTACTAGAACGGTGCAGAATATAAAATGTTGCAGGTATTAAAACAGTGTATATCTTTTTTTTAGGATTTTATTTTATTGAATTATTATTATTAAAACATTATTATTTAATTAAAAAATATTAAAACATTATTCAAATATTAAAATATTATAAAAATATCACAGGATTAAAATGATACAGATTTTTTACGTTTTAATTTTTTTTATTATTATTAAAATATTATCATATATTATTAGAAAAATATTTTAAATTGGTATTAAAATATTAAAACGTGAAAACGGTTTCATCCTGCACCGTTTTCATATTATGTAGCCTACACCTTTTTCATATACTGTACCGTTTTAATATTTTAATAACTTTTTCATAATTTTATAATAATATCATCTTTTAATAATAATAATAAAATAAAATAATAGGTGTAATTAAAGGTACAAAGAAATCGTCTTTAATTAAAATCCTCTTACTCTTTATTTCAGAATTTATCCTGAAATCATGCGTATGTGACACTAATTCCACCCACATAACTTAAAATTGTGCATAATTGGCATGATGTCTTCTAATTGAAATTATGACTCGTTCTCACGATTTGTCAATTTTGATAAAATAAATGTTCATTTTAGACATTACATAAAAAAGATTTGAACTATTATGGAAAAAAATCACAAATATATTGATGAGACTCAACTTAAAACAAATATTCTTTAAAGATTGAGGACTGAAGACTTTTGTATAAATATCAGTTGTGTTGTAGTGGAATTGGAAAGATGGATGAACCGTTTTTAATTTTTTAATTTTGTTCTCTAACAATGTGACAATCTATTTCCATGTGCTTCGTACGCTCGTGAAATACTATATTCGTTGCAATGTATCTTGTTGAGTAATTGATTGTTAAAGTATAAAAGAGATGAATGCTCAAAAGAGATTTTGAAATCTTAAAGAAGATAAACTATCCATTAAATTTTCATATGTAAGAGTGATCATTGTCTTGTATTCAATTTTACAGGAACTCTTTGATATTGTTTATTGCTTCTTTGATTTTTAGGATATAAAGGAATTCCCAATATATACACTAAAATCAGTCATTGATTTCCTTGAATCAACGCATATGTCCCAATCACACAAAAGGCTTTTAGAGGGCAGAAGTGTTAGAACAGAAAAATAAGCCAAGACTTGGAGCTCCTTTAATATATCTAAGAATTCTAATTGTTGCATTATAACGAACAATTGTAGGCTTATCAAGAAACTGATAAAGCTGCTAAACAAAAAATGTTATGTCAAGTTGGTTATTAGTGAGATAAATAAGCTTTCCAATCAACCTTATGTATGCTTGAACATTTGTGAAAGACACACTTTCAGTATAAGACAATTTAACAAGATGATCAAGAAGAATGACTGCAGGTTTGTAAGATAAAAGACTTGCATCTGTTAGTACATATTTTCTTTGATTCATCATTGTGCCTTTCTTACTTCTTGCTAATTCAAAACCAAAAAAATATGTCTTTCTTACTTCTTGCTAATTCAAAACCAAGAAAATATCTTAAATTCTCAAGATCTTTTATCTTAAATGTCTTATTTAAAGCTTGTTTAACTAAATCAATCTCATTTTTATCATCTCCTACCAAGATTATATCATCCACATGTACTAATACTGTTGTAAAAAATCATTCATAAGAATTAATGAACAAGGAATGATCATTCATAGATTAGGTATATCCTACAGAAATTAAAAAAAAAGGCCACAAATTAGCAAACCACTCTCTGCTAACTTGCTAAGCCTTTTTTAATTTACAAACTTGTCGGGATTATACCGAAATCAATCCAAGAGGGACAACCATGTATACATCTTCTTTCAACTCTCTATATAAAAAGACATTATCTATGTTTAATTGTTTTAATTCCCAGTTATATATAAAAGTTAGAAAAATAAGCAATCTTATAGTAATGTGGAAAGAAAGTTTAAAGATAATCAATGTCTTCTATTTGTGTGTATCCATTTGTCTCTAACCTTACCTTAATATCTTTAAAATATTAAGATTAATAAATGTTAAATCTAATTAATCATTTTTTATAATTTGATTACTTTATTAATTTTTATTATTTTGTAATTATTTAATTAAAATACAATATCATAATGTTTATATATATACATAAATTTCATCATTACTAATACATTAATTATATATATATATATATATATATATATATATATATATATATATATTTTATCTATTTTTATATATATATATATATATATATATATATATATATATATATATATATTTCATCATTATTAATATATATATATATATAGATAGATAGATATATAAGTAGAAATTCAATTAATCCAATAATCAGTAAAATGGCTTATTCTTAATCAAAAGTTATAACTAGTAGTTATAACATAATTTTTTTATTTAAAAATTTAGTAGATTAAGCCTTACAATTTTATTATAACTTTATCTATCGTGTGTTACTGTAACTTGTACCATGTTAGATTGTTTGTATAATAAAAAGAAAAAAAAAATATTTATAAGTATTCACCTTTAACTTTACTTAAAAAAAATCTTAAAAATTCCAATAATAAAATACTTATTAAAAAATATGATTAATTTAAAGAAAAACTTTATAAAAACAAGTTGTATTAATATACCTCAATTTAAGTTCTAAAAGTAAAAATATATCATGTCCAGTAACTCAATCTCTACCTTTAGACGTTATCATAACTTTCTTAACTTCATTTTAAAGTTAAATTTTTTTTTACCTTAACTTTCTTAACTTAATCAATCTATTTGGGATAAATTAAGCCATTAAATTATATGACCCAATGAACACTCTTACTTAAGCTACTGAAAGAAAGAAAAATAGCATCTACAATTTTATGCATAGCCTAATATTTTCTTTATTACTTACACGCATATGGATTACACTACAGTTTCACGTTTTGGTTAGATCAAGATATTTGGGTTGAACGTGTGAAATTTTAGTATATTGAAAAGTTTAAAGGTTTAAAATTAGAAGAAAATAAAAATCTATCAGCAAATTGAAAAGAACCAAAATAAATGAAATGATTAAGTGAAAGAACAAGAAAACAAACCAAATATATATTTTTAATGAACCCTTAAAAACTACTAATTCATAGAGTAACTTCGAACACATCAACTTTCAAAATGAGACACAACAAAATGAGTCACAACAAAACGTATGAGGATGGAATTTAAAAGAAAATCATACTAATCGAGTTTTTCTCCATTTCCACTTTGCGGCCTTCAGATCATTGGTATGTTTTTCAGAGGTTTTGTAATTCATTAAACTGAAATAAACTAAACTAACAGTGAATTTTACTTGTATTTGGTACACAAGTTCAATATCAAAAATTCTGGATTATAATTAACAATTTGTATTTCTATTCATGCATAATTGAACTAGTGTAGAAGTACCCTACTGATACATTTGATTTCACAAGAAAAAATCATAATTGTTGTTAAATTTAACTAAACTATTGGTCTTTAAAACATGAAAATCAATATTAGAAAGCAATCGGTAATCATTGATGATTTATGCTCTATCAATACAAGTATTCACTATATTTTTATACGAACATTGTAATCGTGATTTTTCTATGAATATCAACAATCTATTGTTTAGAACCTATAACTGCAAATTATTCATTTGAATGAAGGAAAATATTGTATTACATAAACGTAATCAATCCTATTAATCATTGTGTTCGAGTTTAGAGCTGAACCTACAAACTCAACCAATTAATCATTGTACAACTTTGCTAGTCACAATCACACGATCGTCTCTCTTTCATTATATAATATTCGCAACTTCATTTTTATCGCTGCTCATTGATGACTAGACAAATTCAGTTGAAAAACAGATTCGAAGAAATCCAACATAAATCAGAACATGAACACCCAATTTCCATGCTTAAATACTGTCGAAACTAGTTTTTTAAAAAAATCATTACTCAGAGCCAACAATGCAAGACTAGCCCAAACATTAAGCAAAATAGCTAAATATTTAGCATATGCTTGAACCACGAGTAAAAACATTTAGATCTCGGTTTAAAAACAATTCCACCAACTTTAAACCCAAATGAGCACTAAATAAACATACTTGGAAATAGCTAAATATTTAGCATATGCTTGAACCACGAGTAAAAACATTTAGGTCTCGGTTTAAAAACAATTCCACCAACTTTAAACCCAAATGAGCACTAAATAAACATACTTGGAAACAGGTGAAGAGTCTGTATCGTTTAAAAAAGAACTAATAGATTTCAAAAATCACGGATTACAACATAATCTAAACTCACAAAAAACTGGAAATCCAAGCTCACATCCCAGTAAATGCCTTCTTAGCACCGCTAGAAGATCCAGCAGGGATCACTTTCAACACATTGAACCTCACTGTTTTAGAGAGAGGCCTGCATAAACGGTACAAGTAAACATCAGACAGATATCTCGTAGCAATAAAATATACAACACCAAGAGACAAAAAAAAATGTTGCTTCTATATAATCTTGCCTGCATTGACCAATAATGACATGATCTCCTTCCTTCACACGGAAACAAGGTGATATATGAGCAGGAATATTTGAGTGCCTCTTCTCGTACCTACAAAAATGGAAGTCCGAATATGTTTACCCAACCATAAATACAAAAAAAAAACAGGACAAAGAAAACATGGCAGCATAAATACCTCTGGTACTTCTTAATGAAATGGAGATAATTCCTTCTAACGATGATCGTCCTGTTCATCTTAGCACTGTGACATGTTCCAGCCAGGATACGGCCACGGATGGAGACATTGCCAGTGAAGGGGCACTTCTTGTCAATGAAAGTTCCTGCACTTAGAATTTAGACCAAATTATAAATCAAATGAGTCGGAAAAGTAAAAAATGACCCATTTATACAAAAGACTTAACCATATCCTTTCACATGAAACGATCCAAGTACATGAGGATAATGACATTAAATCAGTAATATTGCCCACCAAAATTTGGATTTTCATTTACATAAACAATTTTCATATTACTCTGCTTCGCATAGAAAATGTATTTCAAGCCATGCTATCATTCTACCACACAAGAATAGCTACAACTTTTAAGAAAGAAAAACATGGCTACAAGTATATACATAAAAATGTTCACAGCAAACGCTATAAGAGTAAAAATATCACCCGAAAAAGACACAAACTAATAACAGAGGGCTTGGTTGGGAATAAACCTTTTGAAGCAAACAATACAAATCAGATAGAAGGTTTCACGAAGGAATGCGAGTTTTAACCTAATTCACAAACACTCCACATCCGCACATTCAACTTGGATAATAAAAGAAATACACGGAATTAGCATCTGACAGAACAAATGTTATTCTTCAGTGGTACGAAAGAAGGATACCTTCGACCGCTTCCCTGGGAGTCTTGAATCCAAGTCCAATGGATTTCCAAAAGCGGTTTCCACCTTTACCGGGTCTCTTCCCCTTCCCAGTTTTCTTCGAGCTGCGAAAGCGATCAAAACAAAGCAACACAAAATCGAATCAGCGTCAAAATCACAGTGTAAACAGCAAACTTAAGCGTTCTTTGAAGGTTTTAGCGTACCTGAGGAACACTTTTGGTTGCTTCAGAAAAGCCTTCTCGGTCTGAAACACACAATTAAGAGAAAATCAACAGAAGATTCACACGAACAATTGATAAAACGAAATGGAAAAACAGAGAAACGAAGAAATGGTGAATGATGGTACTTGTTCAGCCATGACGAAAGAACTTGACGGCAGAAGCTACAGAGGAGAGTGTGTTGGCCTCGAAAAACCCTAATAACTTCCACCAAAAACGCTGCTTTTGCTGAGATTTCTAGTTATGGGCTTTTAATGGGCTTAGAATTAGCTTCGCCCAAATGTTTGTTAAGATTTCTGGTTCTGGACTTCTAGGCTGTGAATTAGTTTGGCCCAGATAATATTTCTCCCAAATATTTAAAAATATTTATATATATATGTAACAATTAATAAAAAATTCTTCCTTTTAATTACTTTTTTTATTTATTACACAATTTCTTATTATTTTATTATTTAAATTCAAATAACTATCCACAATAAAAAAATCACGTATACAATAAAAACAATTTTCTATAATAAAGTCATCAAAACTATTTATTTTTATAACTAATTCTTATAAAAAACATTTATACTTTCATAATATTTTTTTTTAATAATCTATATCTATAACATTTTATCTATCTTTTGATCATACAACTTTTTACGACTTTACTCTTTAAATAAATATTTTTTAAAATTCAAAAAATAGCCCACAATAAAAAAAATACCTACAAAATAAAAAAATTACCTAAAATAAAATGATTAAAATTATTTATTTTTATAATTATTTAAACGACATTATTTTATAATTTAATAATGTATTTTTATTTCATAACTGTTATAGTAATAACATTTTTTTTTGTTAAAAGAAAAAGTGGACACACATAGTAAGCGTATAGGTTTCCCTGGTTATTAATAAAAAAAATTATAAACTGCTTTTTTATATACACAACTTCTTGTCATTGTATCGTTTTAAATTTTGTCATTACTTTTTTAACTCAATTAATTATTCACAATAACAATAATAATTTATTATTATTTAATTTTTATGGATAGATATTTTATAATTTTAATAATATTTTATTATTTTAATAATTATTACAATGTTTTATTTCTTTTAGTATCACAAAAATATATATACAAGTGCATAGTCACACATATGTCCGCTATTTAATAATAATAAGTTTACATGTAAAAAAAAATATTTTTTAAGTTAAAATTAAAAATTAAATTGATATATCGATTTTTAACTAATATTTTCTTTAGTTGTTTTTCTAAGTTGGTTTTGTAGTTTTTTTAGAAATATCTAATCAGTTCATCGATTTAGTCTGATTTTCTAGTTTTGAAAATTTTAAATCATAAAAATAATTACACTATATTTGATAAGAGGCCTTAATTATACTTATTTGTGTCCGAGAAAATTATATGTTCAGTTTGAGATTTTTAAAAAATAATTAACTTTATTTTAATTCATTCATTTATGTGTTAACTAGTAACGAATATGGTTTGAATAAAATGTTATAATATTTGTCTTTTTTTAGTTTAAGTGTAAGAATAACAAAAATATTAATTAAAAAAATCCCTAAATTGAAAATAAATTAAAAAAACATTTAAACATAATCATACTTTTCCATATTTCTTTCTTAAATATAATGTTATAATTCTTAAAATTTATTAAATCTAACAACAAATGTTAAATAACAATTCATTCATAAACTAATATGTTATATAATACTCCACTCCAAAACTATTTTGTCCTTATATTTTTATTTTAGTAGTATTTATGTTTTCTATATTTCAAATCTCAATCTTTTCTTTGTAAACTTTTATTTAAAATAATAAAATTTTATTTTTAGCAATAATACTCCACTTATCATCCATGAGCATTGTTACTACTATACTCTGGCAAAAATGTGTAAAACCCTCTATATTTCTTTTGGTAGAGAGAATAGTCTCTTCCAAAATAATAAAATAATATAAAGTGTTAAATCATTGCGTTTATTAGCATCCAAAACAAATAGGATCAAGCAAAATTGAGTATGTAGGAGATTAATTTCAGTACATACTGAAACTTCGAATGATAAATATATTAGAAATCTAATATTATACTACCTTTAATTCATATTACCTTATCAAAAGTTGGATTTTTAATTACTAACTTAATTTTTATTTCATCAAATTTCGTATTGTGTTTTATTTATTTTGAATCATCTATCGCCATTTTTTTTCAAAGTAAGAATAAATGAAATCATTATTTTTATTTTATATAAATAAAATATTTTATTAAATAGAAAGTTTCAAATATGCTCAGCAATTAAAAAATATATATAAATTTTTGTATGGATATTTTTTCTAAATTTATCCCATATTACTAATTGCAAAACTGTTTATTTTCAATATCAAGATAAATGAACTTAGTATTTCTTTTGTTATTTCTAAACAAAAGTTTAATTGCATAAAATGTTTTAAAGGTGTTCAAAGTATGGTCAGAAGAAATTTTAACATATTAATGAATTCATTTATGCTTCATATTTTAATTATAAATTGAAATTGTGCATATAATTGTAATTTGACATTAATTTCCGTAATTATAAGATGTTTTCTAAATTTATCCCACCTTAATAATCTTTAAATTTTTTATTTTACTATTAAAATTGATAACATTAATTTTCACGAAGAAAATACCTTTCACTGAAAAAAAAATATATTCTTAAAATTAAAAAAGTGTTAATCATATAATAGTCTAATTTTATATTATATTTATCACTTTCACAACTCATCATATTTGTATTTAAGTTTATCAATTGTTTATTAATATTTGTAAATATATTGTTTTTTTTTTAAATGAGTCATATAAGAACGACCTTGAAACCAATATCTAATGAAAGATATTGAAAAATAACTTTTGTATGTAAAAAGAAGGACGTGTCAAAAAAATTATTTAAACTTTGCATTATGTGTCAAGCTAAAGTATGTTTGATTGTATATGATGATAAAAGTGATCAAGTTGAATCAAATATTTGACCTCAAGATTATACAAATATATAGTCTATCATTCAAAACTATGAGTGTCAAAGGATTGAGAAATCTCCCAAGACCTTTCATACTCAAGATTTATTCGATAACACAAAAAACATGATTCAAACTGAGATTTCCAACTTACACAAGCAAGAAAGAGATATCATATATCCAACATGAGATCCAAGTGTAAGTAATATGAAAAATGATCAATTGTGTACATTCATTGATGAAGTGAATGCTAAGATTGGAGCATGTGATAAGATAATTACCACATTGAAAAACACAAATAAAGATTAAATCAATATTGATGTCATGAAAAATATGTCTCAACCAAGTATTTTTCGTTCAAGTCGACTTAATTTCATGTGTTAGAACCAACAACAACTAGTGTCAGCTGAAACATTGAACTCGGTTGAAAAAAAATATGACATGATAGATTTTACTAATCAAGTTGGTGTACCTCTAAATTCAGCATACCAGGTTGGTGAAGTTTCTAACCATATGATTAACATGTTGAGATACATTGAACAAGATAATGCTTACTTATGTTACATGTCAAACACGATTCATGAAAGAACTATCTTCTTAAAATCAAATCAATTTAATTGCATATAGAACAAATCTCAAGTTGATTTTTCTCTAAATTCAATTAATCAATTTAACAAGTCTTTGAGGTGGTTTGATTATAATGGGATAAAAGATTTATTAAATTTACTTTATAATTATATGGATTGGATTACCCAATCTCACTTGTCTATTTTGAAACATAATATTTCTATTCAATCTCAAAATCAAACAAGAAAAAGTGGACTTGCCTCCATTGTCACCTTCACTCTATGATAAATAATACACATTCTTTAATTTAGTTTGAATCTTTATGTTATTATTATTTATTTAAATTGAGTACCTGTAAGAAAAATCCTTGTTGTAAGAAATACATATTTCATGTTGGTATATCAAAATTTCGATTTTGAATTATTACCTTAGTTTAATTTTTTATTTCATCAGTTTTTTCTTTTGTTGTTTTTTTTAATTATTCTGGATTATATATTTTCAATATAAGAAGAAATGGCATAACTCCTTTTGTTTCTGCTAATAAAATATTTTATTAGATAGAAAGTTTCAAATATACCCAACAATAAAAAAATATTAATTTCTGTACGGCTATCTTTTTTCTAAAATTATCTCATATTACTAATCATGGAATTCTTTTATTTTCTATATCAAGATAAATGTACTGAGTACTCCTTTTGTTATCTCTCAGAAAAAAGTTTAATCACACAAAATGTTTTAAATGTGTTAAGTTCAGAGTGAGGTGCAGAAGAATTTGAACATATTAATGAATTCATTTATGTTTAATAAGTATTAATGAATTCTAAGCATTAATGAATTCATTTATGTTTTATATTTTAGTTATAAATTGATTCTTTGCTATCGTAGAACATTGATATTGATTTCCTTAATTATAAAAATGTTTTCTAAATTTATCCCACTTAGTAATCTTCAAATCTTTTATTTCACTATCAAAATCGATAACATTAATTTTCGCGTATTTTCAAATAATATATTTTCATAAAAAGTTATATTTAGAAAATTTTAAAAAGTGTAAATCATAACGGTCTATTTTACTCTTTAATTAATGATTAGTATTATTGGTTTAAAAAAAATACTTTCAAACAATAAGCATCAATTTTATGACTTCTATTATATGAGTACATATTTTTTTCTTTTAATTTTAACGATTATTGATATTCATGAACTTTCCACTATTAGCACTTTTTTTTTTCATTTTATCTTTTCATGAATTTTCTTTAAGAACTATTGGACCAGAATTAAAAAAAAATAAAAAACAAATATTTCTATTATACACACACACACACACACATATATATATATATATATATATATATATATATATATATATATATATATATATATATAATAGACATGGTCATATCTGTTATTTTATATATAAATTTAAATTTAATTTGAATATAGATTACACGCAAATTCTTATTTCTTCTTTATTTAGTTTGGCTGAATATGTAGGAGATTGATTTTAGTAAATATTGAAACTTTGAATGATATATATATTAAAAATCCAATATTATCCTGCCTTTCATTCATATTACCTTATCAAAAGTTGGATTTTGAAGTATTAACGTAATTTAATTTTTATTTCATCAATTTTTCGTATTGGTGTTTTATTTATTCTGAATTATCTATCACCATTTTTTTAATGTAAGAAGAAATGAAATAATTCTTCTTATTTTCTCGAAAAAAAATATTTTATGAAATAGAAAGTTTCGAATATGATCGGCAATTATATATATAACCTTTTGTACAGAGATCTTTTCTAAAATTATCTCATATTACTAATCGCTAAATATTTTTTATTTTTAATATCAAGATAAATGTACTGAGTATTCGTTCTATTATTTCTAAACAAAATTTTCATTACATAAAATGTTTTAAATTTGTTCAAAGTACTGTGCACAATAAATTTGAACACATTAATGAATTCATTTACGTTTCATATTTTGATTATAAATTGAATTTGTGCATATCATTGTAATTTGTTATTGATTTCCTTAATTATGAAGATGTTTTCGAAATTTATCCGACCATAGTAATTTTTTTTATTTCAGTATTAAAATTGATAACATTAATTTTCACGAAGAAAATACTTTAAACAATATTTTTTTTCGTGAAAAATTATATTAATAAAAATTTGAAAAGTATAAATCATATAATGGTCTAATTTACGTTTTAATTTAAATTTAATGAGTATATATTATTGGTCTAAAAAATTATATTCCCAACAATAAAGAAATCGATTTAATGATATATAAGTACTTTTTTCCGTTTAATTTTAACTATGATTGTTATAATAAGATGGGACTAGATGCGTGTTTTTTTATAACAAATTGAAGTTTGCAACAAAAGTTTACGAAAGAATTATATTTGGATTTTATAAAATTTAATTTACATTTTTTTTAAATATATTTAAAGCTGATCCCAGTGTTAATTTATTCTTCAAGTTAAATATATAAGAAAATAAATCAAAACTAAAAGAAGAATGATGTTTTGAATTGAACAATTTCACTCTAAGTGATATAGTCACTTAAGTTATGATTCAGTTAGGAACATGGAGATGTTGAAGTAATTATCTCCTTTTAAATTCTTATTATTCAAACAACAAAAGTCTGTGATAAAGAGTTATAACTTTTGAATGTATTTTGAAATATGATGGTTTGAAATAGTTAAAGTCTTCACACAAAAAGATATAATACTTGAGTTAAGAAGAAGGTTTAATATTTGCTCTTTCTTTAGGATGGTCACATTATTTTGTGACTTTTAATAAATCCAAATTAATAAAAAATTCATTATTTTAGAAAGTGAATTAAATGTTATTGACATTTAAAAAAAAAAAAAACTTATAAATTGGTTTACAACTTAAAATCAAGTAACTAGCTCTATGCTGTATAAGATGATTTTGAAGTGAATTGGGAACAAAACTATAAGAGAATGAAACTAAAAGATTTTGCTTGTTTGAATGAGATGAAAATTAAGATGAGAAAGAAAAATGACAAATAGTGTGGGATCAAAATAAAAATTCTACACCACGCACCTAAAATGAAATGGAATTCCACCATTGATGATGGTAAAATTCCAATAGCATTAATTTTATAGCATAAAGTATCTTTTTAATAAATATTTTGAAATTAAATACATATTTTTGGGACATAATTAAATACAATTTTATAATTAAAACCTAATACAGTAAAAGAAATTTGACAGATAATATAGTAAAACTTTATATCTATCTTTATTATCTTTCACAATAAATAATTTTACATCACAAATTAAAAACTATTAAATTTAATTTGAATTATATTTTTATTACAATATTGAGACATTTAAAAAATATTAAAACATAATACATTAATAAATCCACTTTAAATAACATCGGAGCGTGTATGTATGAGGAGCCGTTTCCCATCCAACGGCCCAGATGGAGCCTTCACCAACGTCTAATTTGATTTCCCTTCATTCTTACTTCTTACTTCCCCAACGGTCACTTTTCTCAAAATACAAATAATTCCCTCACTCACACACTCTCTTCCATATTCAGATTCTGATTCAAAACCCTAAACGATCAACCTACAAAACGCAACAACAGTGACCAAAACGACAACGAAAGCGACCAAAACGACAACAACAATAACCATGAACGACGTTCAAGTGTGGAACAACGCCGCCTTCGACGACCACGGCGGCGACACCTTCTTCCCGATGAAGACTTCTTGGTCTTCCTCCGAGTGCACCAAAGAAAACCTGAGCCCTACCGCACTGAATTCCTCGCCGAAGCCCAAGAAAAACACCAAGACCAAGGCATTCGCTCTCTCTTCCGACGACAACAGAAACATCGATGACGAGATCGAAGCGCTGGAGCGCGAGATCACGCGCCTCACCACGCGCCTCGACGCGCTGCGCATTGAGAAGGCCAAGCGCGGAAAGCGCGTGGTGGGCAGAGCCGTTCAAGCGAAGTTCATGGAGCCGCGCCCGAACGCCGCCGTTTTGAGAAAACTGGAAGAAACGCCGAAGACTAAGGTAAAGAGCGGTAATAATAATAATAATCACAACGCGTGGAGGCGAGGGATGAGTATGGGACCGGCGGAGATCGCGGCTACGCCGGCCACCGCGCAGAGTCGCCGGAAATCGTGCTTCTGGAAGCTTCCGGAGATCGACGAGGAATTGAGGGCGAAGACCGTTGGGAGGGTGAAGAAAAAAGAGGAAATTTCGGCGGTTCAGGTTCCGGCGAGGAAGATGTTTGAGAGGGAGAAGGTGAAATCGGTGTGTGAGAGTAACAAGAAGACGGTGAAGCAGGGTAGGATGGTGGCGAGTAGGTATAATGGCGGCGGTGATGTGAGGAAGAGGTCGTTGCCAGAGGGGGGGAGTGAGGTTAGGGTTAAGAAGAGGTGGGAGATTCCCAAGAATGGGGAAGAAGAAAAAGCGGTGGTGGCGACGGTGGCGGCGGAGGTGATGGTGCTTCCGAAGATTAAGACTGCTAAGTGTGTTAATGAAAGTCCGAGAGACTCTGGTGCTGCGAAGAGAGTTGCTGAATTGGTTGGGAAGAGGCCTTATTTTAGCACTGATGAGAATGATGTGTGTCAGGTTCTAAATTTTGCAGAAGAAGAAGAAGGGGGGTGAAGTGATCAATGATTCAAGGTTTTATACATCTCTGATTGGAATGATGATTGTTGGATTCTAAATTTTGCAGAAGAAGAATGGGAATGGGTTGATCAATGATCCAAGGTGTTAAATTGGAATAGCATATTCAAATTATTGTGAGCCAGTTACTAAGCGGCTCACAAGAGTTGCGGTATATAGTATGGAATGGTAACGGTTTTTTTGTTTTGGTATTTTTTTTACCTGGTATAGACGGAACTTCCTAAGTTCTGATTGAATTTTGTGAGCTGAACCACGAAGTGCTTTGGTTGGTTTAGACTTGCTCTTTTATATGATGCTAAATAATGGAGTAAACATGTATGGTTCTTTCAAGCTGTATATCATGTGTTATCATTGTCCTAGTCATTTGATATGGTTGAAAGAGTGTGCATAGTCTGGTTGATTTCGCTGCAGGGGGGGGGGGGTGTTTTCTTCTTTCTTAGAAGATTCTTTTTGGTTTTTTTTTTTTAACTTGAGTCTTGGGATATGTGTGTAATTGTGTAGTCTGTTGTTTGAAGGCTAGATCAAGTGCCAGAAAATTTGTGCTTTAAATGCGAGAGAAAAGCAGTCAAACATGTTAAATTTACCATGTTTATGTTTAGGTAAAGGCATCTCTTTCTGCAAAAGTAAACGACTAATGGCAGAAATGTCCTTTAGACATGATTTAGACATTATAAGATGGAGAACTGTGTGTGCACAGTAACAATCAGATGCTAAATCTTTTCATGAGTGAGTCAGTTTCTGTTACTAAAGCACTTTTGTTGATATAATTACGAACTGGTTGCTGAATGTTGCAGAGCTTTGAGCACATGTTCATATTCAATAAGTGGTGGGATCTTTGCCAATCCAATTGCCCTTTTGCTTTTTGAACTAATTTTTTTATCGCTGAAAAGTTGAATATACCCTGGAAGGACAAAGATAAAAGGCATTCCGAGCAAAAAAATTTATCAAAACGTTGTGTTCATAGTTTTAGTAACTTGTGTCTAGCACTTCTTAAACAACCTGTGTAGAACAGAAGCTACTTCTTTTCTCTCACAACTTGCGTTTGCATTGACTGACATGTAAAACAAAAATGTTTTTTAAATTGACACGTGAATAATAAGCAAATGAGTACAACCTCTAAAATGAAAAATTAGTAAATAATTGAAATAACTCAATAAAATCTAAATCGAATTAAAACTGAAGTGCGAATAAAGTTTTGTTGCAAATCTGAACTGTGGATGATGGAATCTTCTGGTTACTGCGTTAAAGATTCATGTTCTACCAAATTATTTTGATAAAAAGGACAGCATACAAGTAACCCTACGAGATGCAACATTAATGCTGAAAAGAAATATTTTACATAACACAAGATGGTGCATCTCACCATCATTGACCATGTTTATTTACACATTAGTAACCATGTTTTTCTATGATGAGGAAAATCTTCTATCACAAAAATCTGAGAAAATTAAGTTACACTGCACAAGAATGTAATACTCTACCAAACGGTTAGTTGTGGCAGAGTAGCATGCAACAATCGAAGCCATTAATGCAACACCTATCTCATAACTTCAACATACTAGGGATGTATCAAGTAAACGCTCTTTAGTTCATCAATTTTTGTCAACTGCATGCTAAACTCTTTATTTGGGGAAACATTTTCAGCCTTCATTCTTTCTCTGATCCCGTAAGCAGGGGTGTCGGCCTTCAAATAAGCCTGAATCAGAATCTGAAATGGCCTAAGGCGACCAGTATATCCACACTGCCTCATTTTATGGAACCATTTCTCAGTATTATGTACATCTCCACAATTTGCATATTGTTCCATCACAACCATGTAAGATCTGAATAATGGCCTCACTGCACCCCCACATTGCCTTTCGGCAGCCTTACTTAAAACCGAAGCTGCCTTCTCTACATCACCGGCTTTAACATAGAATCTCACTAGTCCATCCCAAACCAGTGGACCAGACCAACATCTAGAAAGTCTCATTCGCTCGATAAATACCTTACCTTTCAATATCTGGTCATTCAGAGCATAAACTCTCAGAAGTTCAGAAAAGAGCCTGGAAGAGGGGCCCTTAAATTTTTGCATTGCCATTTCAAATACTGCTTCTGCATCCTCAACTTTCCCCAGTTTGCCCCATGCTCGTATTGCAGCTTCACACTCCAGCATTGTGGGGTCTGACTTGCAATAGTTCCATATTCTGCTTACGTCGTTGGTCATGTGAAGAGATGCGTAGAGAGATAACAGTTTATTGTGTGCCTTTATATATTCCTGTGAGTTTCTTCCTTCTATTTCTTTCAGTATAGCTATGGCTTTATCCTTATACCCCTCAGAAATATAGTATCTAGCCAAGTCTGTCAGGAAATGAGTATCAGGATGCAAACCATGAGACTTCATATCCTCCACCAACTGTTCCATCCCTATTATGTCCCCAGTTTCACCCTTGGTGGCTACCAGAATCCTGTATGTAAGATGAGATGGAGTTAAATTTTCGTTCTTCATAAGGGATAATATGCCGAGTATCTTTCTTCTGTCACACTTCTTGTACAAAATGATCATCTGATTCAAAGCATAGATAGTAATCGGCAAACATAAGCTTCTCATTTTTTCAAAAACTGCCACTGATTTTTCCATGTTGCCAGCACGGACACAGTTTACTAGAAGAGTTCTGTACAGTAATTCACCTTTGAAAGAGTCTGGCACAGCATTCTTCATGTACTTCTCTGCCACATCAACTCCCTGGACCTTGGCTATTAAATCGAGATGAGAGGCATAGTCATTTTCACTATGCTCAAATTGTTTAGTGGTCTCCAACCATTCCAAAATCTGCAAAACATATAACAGAATATTTGAGACAAAATGATAGCTCAAGCATGGCAACATCAAATACAAAGATTCCCAACCACAAATATGCTATTGCTTCACCACTATTTCATTAAAGAGATGTTGCAAATTAATTCATCAATCCAATTGAAAAGATTTACAAAAAAAACACATATTTTCAGCCTCTTGGTGATTAATAATTTAAGGTAAACTAAAAACGTAAGAGACAATACTAATCCTGCATATTTTATTTAGTGAAGGTAGATCACAATAACATTGTAAATGTATTGAATGCAAATGAATTGTTCCATTGAACTCCAAGAAGATACCTGGCGTTTCAAAAGTTTATACCTAAAATCATTCAAATACATAAATACATTTTTTTATTTAAAAAACATATTAAAAGACACTAGAAGAAGAATACCCTTGAGAGACTAGCATCATTATTTACCAATATGAAACCACCTATAATTTTTTCATCAAACTTGGCTAAGCAATTTAAGAGAAAATGCAGAAAGCACCTTCAACGCCTTGTAATACATATGATGCTTCCAGAGAAGAAATACAATCTTTGAAGCCTCTAAATGGCTCAAATCCTCCACTGCTTCAGCAAATCTTTTCACAATACCAGGAATGTAAGGGGCGGGACTGTGCACAACGGTTCTTAACAACTCCAAAGAAGTCTTCCTCTTCAAAGGCTCACGACAGCCAAGGTAGAGGCCATTCGCAGATTCCAACAAAGGATCATCGAGACTTATAGGTTCTGGACCAAATTCCTGCTCAACTTCTTCCTCCAAATTCATGTCCCCACTAACCTTAGCTGAAAGGGATTTCTCAAGTTCCAAAACTGCTTCTTTCAAAATATTCTCATTAACCAAAGACAAATGGCGACTACCCATAAAGAATTTTCCAACAAGGGGTGAAGTATGGTAACTTTCCTCTCTTAAACAAACCTTTTTTGCACCTGACAATGCAAGATAACACCCACAAACGTTGTTATGACTGAGATACCTCTCAGTGTCATGTTTTGTCCCACGTAACAATAATCCTGAAACCTCCACATAATGCCCCTGTTTCCTACGAATAAGAGAGACAATAGCAACCCCATAAAGTTCCCACAAAAAAAAAATTACCTTTAAAGCAAAGACAAAAGTTTGTGCTACATTTTGTTACAATTAGGCAACACAAAAGTGGAAGAAGCAAAAAAATGAAGCTTTTGGGTATATATCAAAGGACAACATGGTACTGATTCAGGGAACACTATTTATGAATTTAGTGTTACAAGAAATAGAAACAATGATTATATATGCAAATGCATGAAAATGGTGGTCAAAATCACAGTGCAACGACATGAGGGTAAAGAGAAAAGATTGATACTTGATAGGGAAAACAAAACGGCGAAGAATCCACATGAAGATTGAAGACGCTACCGAACCCTAGTGATAGTTAGTGGAATGTTCTTCTTCTCATTTTTCAAGTTTAAGCATTCAACTTGGTGAAGTGTTAATTTTATGATTTTTGAAGTATTGTACTGTTTATTTAATTTGAAATTTATTTTTTTTTTTAGCAAAACAATTCTCTATAATCTAGGGTATTAATTTGTATTTTAATATTGATATAAAAAATTATAAAAATAATAAAGTTTTTTCTTTCAAAGATATTACTCTTCAACTCTTTTCCAAAATCCCTCTCGCGTTTGGTCTAAATTTTTTATTAAAATAAGAGTTCTAAAAATAAAATATAAATTGTTAGCTTTTTTATTTACGTTTCAAGGTTCTTTTATATTAAAAACTTTGAAAAAATGATTTAAAATCAACTTGCTCAGTCACTTCAAGAATATACTGATAGCAAAAATATTTAAGAATATGGTTTAAAATTAATTTAATCATCAACATAAAATTATTTTAATGATAGCAAAATACATAAAATATATGCATTTAAAAATGTAAAAATTGCATATATTAATGTAATTAACATTATACCATGTGTGATCTTTACCTTCAAAGTTCAATGATTGTCTCCTTTTAATCGAATTTTTTTTGTCTATTAAATAATTTTTTTAATCTGATATTGAATATGTCTCACCATCTCACTAGTTGTATGAATTTTGATCATACCAAGATGTTTTTTTCCATCTTCATACCATCTTAAAAAAATTTGGTTAAGAAGAGTGATAATTTACTACAAGAACAATTTGAAAATAATAATAATAATAATAATAATAATAATAATAATAATAATAATAATAATATTTTGCATTAACAACAATAATAATTATCACCACTTCTTTTTTATACTCATCCCACAAAACTTAAACTATTATTCTTTTAGCTTTACATGTGTACTTATATCTATAACTTTCAATCTACCGTTTTTTTATAAGTATAAAGATTTGAATCACCAGTTTTTTCATAAACTATCAATAACTTAAATTAACCATTTGTACCAATTTAAATTATTCATTCAAAATTAAAAAGTTATATTTAAAAATGATTATTCATTATAAACTATAATTACAGCATATAATTTATATATGAACAATATATTTATTGATTATTAATTTAAATGATATAAAAATAAATATTTATTGTGTGATTATGTATTACTTTGTTACTTTTGTCTTGAAAATTTTCTTTATGATTCTTTTTAATTTTTTTTCTGTGCTTTATGAAATTTTCTTATTCATCCCCCATAGGAAAAAAAATTCACAATGATTGAATACCTAAACTTTAATAATTTTGTAAATAGAAAATAAGGTTGTGGATTTCTATTTGCAGTCTTATAAGTACCAATGGGGGGTGTACATTTGAACCATGAAAGTGCAGAAAGAAATAACGAATAAGGTAATATACTATGGGCTTTAACCTACTTGAGAAGAGTCCAGACCCAAATTTCCATTGGGCCGCATCATAAGTTTCAACCAAAACCCTAATATCTGACTCACAAACCCTATTTTTTGGTGTTGTGAGATTCTGTGAGAGATAGAGAACGCGGCATAACCTAAGGCCACCTTTCTTCTCTGTGCTCTGTGTGTGTGCATCAACCACAACCAGAAGCCGCCATGGCCACTGCAAGGACTGTCAAGGACGTTTCTCCCCATGAGTTCGTCAAGGCTTACTCTTCTCACCTTAAGCGATCCGGCAAGGTCATTCCTTCTCTTATTTCTTCATTCTCAACCGAGACTATGAGTTTTATGCAAAACCCTTTTTCTTTTTTGACTGTTTTATGCTGTGTTAAATGCTTCTCATTCATTTTGGTTTTATTCTTATAGTGGGTTCAAGGAATATTGTTGATTTTGTTTATTGTTTTTTCCGATGCGTTTGTCGAGTGGTTATGCCCATGTGTTTCTGTTAATCGTTTTCTGTATAAAGTTGTGTGTTTTGAATTGGGCTGTGTTAAAGTTTGCAACTTGATCTACTTTGATGTAATTGTTTGTCGTAAACTCCAGTTATTATGAGTGAGTTTGATCATCAACGAGCATTTGAATATAAACAAATGTATTAGTTGTGGCATACGAAATAGATGATGGATTGTGTAAGTGATTCAGAAGGAAGCATTTGTTTGTCATTTGGGCTTGGTCTCCTTCTTTTAGTAGTGTGTTGACCTAGTTCTAGAAAGATCTTTCATTTGGTTGTGATTTTGTATTTTGTAAACAAGTTCTTTTTGTTTTGGGTTGTTTAATTGTGACTAATTCTCTGAACAAAGGGCGACTTTTTGTGAGTTTTGATTGGTTATCTTCACTATGTGTTTGATTTCGGTGTTGTCTTTTATACTATCATGTTATTGTTATGTTGATTTAATTTCTTCTTTTGGTTCTAAGCAGATGGAGCTGCCTGAGTGGACTGACATTGTCAAAACAGCAAGATTTAAGGAGTTGGCTCCCTATGATCCTGACTGGTACTATGTCAGAGCTGGTGAGTTTCTTTTTTCTTCTTGACTGTGCTTTCCTAATGCATTTTCTGGTCAATAGCACTTTGTTGTTGAAAATTTCAATGATGGTAGTGAGTTGTGCTGTGTGTTTAATTCAAATCTTGAACAATTTCAGCTTCCATGGCAAGGAAGATCTACTTGAGAGGAGGACTTGGTGTTGGTGCTTTTCAGAGGATTTATGGCGGGAGCAAGAGGAATGGTAGCCGTCCTCCTCATTTCTGCAAGAGCAGTGGTGCCATTGCCCGCCACATTCTTCAGCAGTTGCAAACCATGAACATTATTGAACTGGACACCAAGGGGTAAGCTCTCTAATTTGGTAGCCTCTACTACAATGTTAAGGATCGTAGTTATAGCTTATCTTTGGCAACTATTGAGTTGTGTTGTATAAATTGTCTTTGGCAATTGTTGGTGCTGTTCATGTTTATTCCTTCTGCATCAGAATGTGATAATCTTCATTTTTCATGTGATAACATTGATACACCCTTTTTATCTCAGTGGAAGGAGAATCACGTCCAGTGGCCGGCGGGATCTTGATCAAGTTGCCGGACGCATTGTGGTTGCACCTTGATCTGTAAACTGCCATAAGCAATATTAAGATTTTGGGTTCTTGTTAGAGAGATGTGATGATAAGAGATTATGCGCAAAGTTTTGATTTTAGACTTGTCTTTATTTATTGGACTTAATGTTTATGATGATGTTGCTTTCAGTCTTTTGTTAGAGATTATATTGCCACACTTTTTTTCTTCTGATATTCTATTTTGTCTTTTACTCATGAAATGAAGATTAAGATTAAGAGTAATTAAACTGATTGCATGGAATGGCTATAATTCTTTTGAATATTCAGTATCTATGGTATAACCATGCCTTTGCCATTATGTTCTAATTTTAATTTCGGTGGCACCGGACACTGATCTCCTATCATTTTATATGGAGAAAATAATTTAAAACCAAACTAAACATGATTTTGCTAACCAAGTCAAATAATATATCAACTGATCATAAATCCTTCATTGAAAGAATATTGGTTTTCTAATAATTGTAAGGTCGACATTATTTGATAATATCGTTATACGGTTTTAATCTGACCATTGATTCATTTTTTAAGAGTGAAATGGAACAGTTAGAAAGAAATTTATTCTGCTACTCTGCTACTAGGATGATTTTGCAAAGCTCTAGAACTAAATAATATAGAGCTCACTTTTCTGAGTATTAGTTTAATTATATTACATATTTTTCTGATCTGTTTTGAGTTTTGAATCTTTTAAAGTTACGATGTTATGAGTTAACCATATTTTTTAAAAAAATTGATAGGATAATTGAGAAAATGTAGAATGTTTTGCTCGTTAGATAGAAAGGGTTAAAAGAATTTGAAAGTTATTATGTAATACTTTTTTGTTTAAATGATTGTTCCATTTTTCTTATTTTCAGATTAATTAAAAACTGTTAAGATTTTGTGGACTTGGAACTGTTGGTAGTTTCCTATGAAGTAAATGAAATTAATTTATTTTTATTTGTACGGAGATATGAAAAGATGACATTAACTCTTGGTCTAATGTACGAATGATTGGTGTAAAGTTGAATTTGAGTCTTGAACCTTTTTTAGAGAAAAAGGTATAAAATCTATTCGAAAAATAATTTAAAATTATAAATCTGCAGTGTTAATTATTTTTTTATCCTATATATATTTAGTTTAAATTTAGTTCTTTATTGTAAAAATTGATTAATTAGTCATCAAATTTTAAAAGTATGTGAATTTAGTTTTTCTATCAACTTAAATGATGAATTTAAATACTAGAAAAATTAAAATCACATTTTAAAGAAAATTAGAATGATTCTTTTAAACAAAAATTGTGTTTAATAAAAAAATTCATATGTAATTAATATACATCTTATTAATAATATATATATATATATATATATATATATATATATATATATATATATATATATATATAACACTAATCTACCTCTTTAGATAGTTGATTAATTTACAATGTAATATTTTACGGCCTAAGTTGGATTATTTTAATATTTTGATTAGGATAAATATAATATTTGGAAACGGGTAAGTCAAAAGAAAAAAAAGGTTACGGATCAGGTTTTCAAAAGAACAAAATTTACTCATGAAAAAAAAAATGGAATAGGTTTAAAACTATTCTGAAATATCCGTAATAATAGATTTTATTATGAATTGTTGTAGAATAATCAATCTGAAAAAGTTAAAAATAATTATGGATGATGCATTTCAAAATATTTGTCTGAATTATATCTTTTGAATGCTTTCTAAAGTATAATTTAAAATATTTTTAAAATATATTTGAGGTAATATTTTCTAAAAAGCATAAAAATTTTAAAAGGTAATTTTTGCAACTACACTCAGGGAGATGGAGGAATACAAGTGAAAAAAAAAAGAATAATAATGGTCTCGAACCAAATATCAGTCAAAATTTGGTTCCACTCCCCGAGCATTTCTAAACACATTAATTATATGTGTACAAACACACTTTCAAACGACCAGTAAATGAATTATTCCTCGATTATTATTAATTATTTATATAGTAAAAGATAATCTAATATAAGTAGCATAAATTATTTTGGTTTAGCATACTTACCAAAAAAAATTAACAAGGCCCTTCGGAAAACAAAGTTATGGTTAATATTACTGGTGACATTAAAAATTCATTATTGATATTTGTAATATTAAATCTAAAAGGTTAATATTAATTTGTCCTATATATATATATATATATATATATATATATATATATATATATATATAATGTTATAAAATAATTAAAAAAACACTATTATATGTATTTGATTAAATATTTAAATTTTAAAATTGGTCTCCCTTACTGTTTTTGGTTAGTCCTGACAATCTTACATATAAATGAGTGATTTGTTATTGAAACCTATGCAGACAACGAGTTTATTTCAACAGACTTCTCTATAAACACTTGGGAGAAGAAGAAAAAAACCAACCCTACATAAGCTAGAAATTATTTTATGCATAAGCTAAATTTGCAGAAACTACTTTTATATTCTCTTTTCCAATGTTTCTTCCACCTAAACAGAATCAATTGAATACTTTGCTGCAACAACGTATAATTTGATTCTGTTCATTGCAGAAGATTATCATATCAGATTATTCTGATGTACAGATATCAGAATGTAGGAGAATATCAATTTATTTTTCTATAGGAATTGGATAGAACAATCCTTACTCATACATTCACTTGATTCCAAAATCAGGTTTCAGTGCTACCTAGTGGAAGCACAAGTTTCAGCAACACCGGTTGGATAACAGAAACAGAAAGTTGTAGTACTAAGGCAAAACTCATTCAGTGCCTAAAGTGCCTCACATTGGTAAAGAGCAGTGAAACACCATACTTGTTACAACAGTCTATGGCATCCTGGTCCCTGATACTACCACCTGGTTCTGCAATAACACCAATTCCACTTTCACATGCTTCTTCCACAGCATCTTTCCAAGCTGTTCATAGATAAAGATGTATCCATGTTAACAAAATCATCAAAAAGAAAAAGCAACCTATACCCTGCACTAATTTACTTTCACATAGCAAGGACTCTTCTGTCACTAGGGTGCCTTTGTTTTTATAGATTATTTAACAATTTTTCATTGTCTTGTGATGGTTTGATAGGAACTGAAAATGTTTATTCAGCAGAAAGGGAGCTCAGCTTCTCACAACAGAGGAAATTAGTTTCAGTGCCTAATAATGTCTTGGTGGCAATTGTCTCCAAAGAATATATGCATCAGAAATGTGTTGTTCATAACACAACAAAACACAGTGAATTTCTGGTATTGCAAATATTTTATATGACAATAACACTTACCAAATGGGAAGAAGGCATCACTGGCCAAGGCTGCTCCTTTAACATCATTTCCAGCTTTCCTCATTGCTATTCTCAAACTCTCCACACGGTTTGGTTGCCCACTTCCCATACCTAACATACAATTGTTCTGCAAAAGATTATAACAAAAGGGATCAGTTTCTTGAACCTACATAACGCAGAGAAAAGTTTCATGTTATGAGAGGTTACAACCTTGGCTATCACAATAGCATTGCTTTTGACATGCTTCACACACAACCATGCAAACTCTGCATCGCGAAGTTCATCATCTTGTGGAGCCTTCCCCGAGACGACGTTGAACTTGATGTCTTGTGGGGTTAAGTCATCTGAATCCTGAGCTAACCAACCTCCACCAACTTGTCTGAGTGAAAGTTTTCCCGGTTCATTCTTTTTTGCTTCAAGAATCCTTAGAGTCTTGGACTTTCCACGCAGAATCTCAAGTCCCTTCTCTGTATAGCTGGGTGCAACTACTATTTCATAAAACATCCTTGTCTCACCGTCTGTGGGGCTTCTGAATTCTCGAATTTCTTTAGCAAGTGCCTAAAATATATGAAAATATTAGAAACATTAACTACATATCATTCTTCCTCCTTGGCTTAAAATGCAAAACCATGGACTTGGACACCTTGCATCACTTGAAAAGAAGAAAAAATATATTTGAATGTAGATAATAAAGCAAAAACACCACTAAAAATCAAGCATTATCCAACTCAGACTAGAACTCAAATAGAATATTTACCTCATCGATTTCCACGTTGAAGGCTACAATTCCACCAAATGCACTCACGGGATCGGCTTTAACAGCCAGCCTGTAGGCTTCAAGGATGTCATCACGTGATGCTACCCCACATGGATTGGTATGCTTCACTACTACACAGGTGGGGTTCTTAAACTCACATACACAGTTCCAAGCTGCATCAGTATCCAAGTAGTTATTATATGACATCTCCTGCATGATAATGTTAAGGTTGTAATGTTAGGGGAATTACATGACAATGTATAGAAACTGTAAAATTTTCAGTCAAAAACTCTTAAAATATATGAAATACATTTAGCAGTAAATTTTGATGATCAGATGAAAGAAACTAGTGGGTTGACTCCCACCTTTCCATGGTGTTGGATGGCTGTAGCAATTCCACCAGCATTAACCTCAGAAAGTTTTTTGTCGACATAGAATGCAGCTTTTTGATGGGGATTTTCACCATAACGAAGAGAGCTTTTGAGTGAAAGAGGCACTGTTAAGCTAGGAGGAAATTTATCTGTCATCAAATAGAGAATAAGTAAATGTATTGAGCACATAAAAATTAACAATAGCACTTGAAATATTTAAATTAAATACATATTCTGTATAGCATGATGTACCTCGCATAACAATATACAGACAGTTCTGTTCATGATACTGTAAGCTATTTTCAGAATTAAATATATGATTTCAAATTTGTTCACTGATTTCAAAAACTTCAAAATTAGAAAATATATCAGATGTATGAATACTAGTACATCAATTTAGCTGCTGGCTGTAGATTAACCATTAACATTTTGGGATTATATTTACAAATTATTATCATTTTCCTGTAATCAACGTTTCCATCTCATGAGTAAATGAAGTAACAGTTCAGTTGTGAATCAATAATTAATTCCTCACAAACTTGAAAGAGAAGTACCTCCCACACTCTGCTTCCACAACCACTCAGATACTGCAGAGTCATAGGAAGCAACATGTTGAAAAGCTTTCCATGCAAGTTTTAGTCTGAACTTTTGATCATCCTGGTTTCCTTTAAGAAATTCCAGAAGAGCAGGGTAATCTTCTGTATCAACCACTACTAAAACATCCTTGTGATTCTGCTCAAATAAGAATTTATCACCATATATTCAAGATATTTCAATGGAAAAACTAAAAAAAATTCAGGTCAAAGACAGTATGCAATGAACAAGAGTTCTTGACTTTCCACAGAAGTAGTTCAGTGGTATACGCCAGCAGGATATTTTTAAGTTTTCACGACAAGATAAAGATTTATGAATGGAGTCAAGATATCAAATTTATTTGAGGCATATTCAGTCAAACAAACCACCTTTGCAGCAGCTCTAATCATGGCTGGACCACCAATGTCAATATTTTCAATTCCATCCTCAAATTCAATGCCACCAGCTGATGTGACTTTATCGTAAAATGGATACAAGTTCACCACCACAACATCAAAAGTACCTAAAAGGGGAAAATTTAAGCAAAATCAAATGCAATCACAAAAGCTAAATGAGCACAACCTAGATTGAACAGAAAACTAGCACCATGCACTTATAGCTGTTGATAACATAACTTACCAATTCCATGTGTGTTAAGAGCTTCAATATGATGTTTTAGGTCCCTTCTAGCCAGGATACCCCCATGTATGTTAGGGTGCAAAGTTTTGACACGACCATCAAGCTGTGAAAAAGGCCAAAGCATTCTTGTTATAAGCTTGCACATGTTTAAGCAAACTTCAAAGGAGTTAGTGAACATTTTGGTAGTAAGTCAATATTGAGACTGAATGGTAAAAGTTGCGAACTAGGGGAATGGTTGGCCATGGGCCTAAATTTATAATATATTCACTCTGTTATGAGGCTGTCGACGTTTATAAGATTAACAAAGCAAGCAGATTAGTCATTAATCTAAACTCTACAAGTTCGCAACTGTGACGCCCCATATTTCCATATTGGAAACCGTTAAAGATACAATAAAAGAAACACCATAATACCTAGTTCCGCAGGAAAATATCAGCACAAAACTAAAGCCTTGTAATCCAATAAAAACATTAAAAACAGCATGACAAACCAATCAGAAAACACGATTAAGACCCTGTTTAAATAAGCTTTTCCCTCAATATACACGTTAAAATTGATTAAGTTTCTGTTGACAAGTTAAAATCAACTTACACACTTAGTTTTTGGAGAAGTTAGATTAGAGAGATTCTATAATAGTTAAAGAGCAAAAGTTTATTCTAAAATACAGGAGAAGATGAATTCATTTTACATCCTTATTGTCTTTTTCTAAAAGTTCTCGTAAAAATGTTTATCCAAACAGGGCCTAATAACATAATAATTCATAGACATATCGTCAGAAGTTCCAGAACTAGAATTTTTCATGACTTATAGAGGAGAACTCAAGTAGCAAAGCACACACCATTTCCGGGAACTGAGTAAGCTGTTCCACTTTAGTAACAGCTACTCCAGTCTTCTCCAAAGCAGAAGCTGTTCCTCCAGTTGAAACAATAGTGTATCTACAATTTAACAGAGGAACTGTCAATAGTTCACTATAGCAACTGAAGCTTCTTGAGGTTCCACAAACCACATAAAAAAGGCAAGTATGATTAAATAGTATCAAAAAAATAAAGGAGTATAGAAAACAATAGTATTCTAGCATGTTAGAAAATGAGTTCATTAATTGTAATAATTTATTTACCCTAATTCCTGGAGCCCATTGCCAACAAATGCAAGATCCTTCTTATCTGACAATGATATCAAGGCTTGCTTGCTCCCTGTTTCACAGCAAAACACCGTATGCCAGAAACAGTTATTCTTACATTTTAAAGTATACAAAACATCACCAAAGGGTAAAACATGGGTATATTTTGACACTTACAAATTAACAGTAAACATGTATTGTCTAAACTGAAATCACAAATAATAATACAAATTCACTCTATGGTTAAAATTAAATGGTTTGAATGGAACAGAGGTAAGGAAAGTTATTCAAAACATTTTTGTGGGGCAAATCACTAAACCTTAATAAATTAGACTAATTTGTATCTTAAATTAAGAAGACTTATTGAATGCAACATATAAGATACAACTGCTGCGGATGTGTTTAAGACACTGAATTTTTGAAGTTAGTTGATTTGATATCTCAACTGTGACAGGTATTTCAGAAGTTTTCTGCGTTTGCTGTATTAAAATCTCTCTTATGCTCATGAAGTGAAACAAATCAGCTTCGGTGGAGACGTTGACAATGGTGGCCTTTTAAATCATGCTTGTAGCAGCTCTGACAATTGATATACTTAAATGAAGTCCAGTAATAATATGCTACCTATTCAATTTCGCAGAAACAATATTCTAAATCATACACGATTGTCCCAAAAGCAGTTATCATTGATGCAATTGTGTCTTGCACTCAAACTTAAAAGTGATCCGTAGTAGTCAAAAGGCTCAGACATTTGAAGATAGCTCTCTAAACGCTAATTTGAAGACACAAACAAAAGTTGCAAAACAAATAGTTGCTAATGCATTACCAACCAACTCATAACAGTGGATATGAACAAGGAGAAAATAGAGTTTTAGTTGCAATCAGTCATAATTGAAAGTGCATGATTACTTAAATATCAAAATTCGCATACTTCTGACTCATAAATTGGGCAGAACACAGAAAAACTAAATACTAAAGACCTGGATCACTTCTTCACGCCATTCTATAGAGAAATGACGACACCAAGTACAATTAAGCAATCAGGCCAAATAAGTTGAACTGCTTAAGGCAAGGGGAGCCTTTGCATGTTTGGAATAACATTTAGAATGCACGTGTCCATTACAGTTACCAAATAATCATCAATAAAACATCCACACCGAATCAATGAATAGCTTATGTGTGATAGAAAAAGGACCAGAAACATTACTAAGCCCAAAATTTCTGCAAAAATCAGTGCGGACCAATCACACAAGGTCAATCAATAACAAACCAAAACAACATTAAGAGAGAAATATAACCACCCTTTGAGATTAGAATCACAAAGACACGAATTCAATCCACTCCATTTGAAGCCACAGATACCCATTAGATAAAAAAAGATTCTTTTTGTTACCCTTTGAGGGGTGAAAAAGAAAACAAACAAAACCCCTAAATAAAACAATTGAAGACACAAAGAAAAGAGGTAATGGGAATGAAAAGCACCAGGAGCAGAGGAAGAAGAAGCAGCTTTAGAAGCTGCTATAGTCTCAATCTCAGCCATGGCTCTGATGGGAACACCCCTGAAGTGCAGTGAAGATGACCGCACCTGAACATACCCATTTGAAAACCAATACCATTGAGCAACAACAAAGTCAGAAATTAGCAGATAAAGAAAAAAAAAACAGTAAAATAACATGAAAGAATAAAGTGAAGACAGTGAAAAAAGAAGTAGAAGAATACCGAAGTTGTGGATAAGAGATGGGAAAAGAAGTTGTGGGGGTTTGTGAGGGAATAAGGAGAGTGAAGAGTTCCACAGAGAATGCGAGAGGGGATGGCGGCGGCGGTGGCTGCGGCGGCGTTGGTGGCTGCGGCGGAGGAAGCACCCAACACAAACATCCTCTGAGTGTGTTAAAAGAGTGACACAACCAATGAGTGATGTTAACAAAGCTTGTACTTAGGTTTGATTGATTCTCTTATTATTGTCCTTTTCATCAACTGGGTTGTGTTGCTTTGTTGTGTTCAATGGGCACGTCTTATATATGAAACTCAACTCTTCGAAAAACCCAAAATTCAATCACAATTTTTAGCAGAAAATTGTGAAAATTTTATCATTAAACTTTTT
>Ga0209700_102600_pt1 | contig 36113 bp, 28 predicted proteins | sample SiratroredBW_FD_187528 | JGI IMG/M metagenome (GOLD analysis project Ga0209700, IMG submission 187528) | Root nodule microbial communities of legume samples collected from California, USA - Siratro red BW (SPAdes) (version 2) | ecosystem: Host-associated > Plants > Roots > Nodule | place: USA...
ATATATAAATATATATATATATATATATATATAAATATATATATATATATATATATATATATAAAGATCAAGACAAAGATAAGACATAAAATTATACCCAATGAGAATATAAGAAAAAGTGAATATAGATTATTTACTTGGACGTGAGGACAAACATAACCAACTTGTTTTCACCTTTTTAATCTCTATTCATCCTTTTTAGTCTCTATTCACGTCGATTTTATTCAACTATGACTAGTAGTGAATGATAAAAATAATTAAATGTAAAGTGAAATAATATAAGTGTACCTAAAATTATTATCTTTATATTCAATATTGAATACGAAATGAGAATTAACAGACATTAGGTTTGTTTTAATAAAATAAAATGAGATAAAAATAATAATTAATCAAACAAGTCTATCTCACGAGTTGGTTTAAGGAGAATGGTAATAGAAAAATTAATTTACTAAGCAAATATTTTTTGTGAATAAAAAAGGAAAAAGCACATAACCAATGAACACGCATAGCTTCTTAACAATTTAATGTCCGAGTAATGTATTTTGAGATGAACGAATAACGGTGAATGTTATTACATAATAATAAATACTTCCACTCAAAACTTTGTTCAATTTATAAACAAAATACTCTCTAACAAATACAGAGCAAAGTCTCCTGTAGAAAAAAATAATTCAATATATTATTTTTATACAAGGCAACGTACAAGAAGTTAAATTGATTTTATTTAATTTATATATAGTATTTTTAAATTTTTAATATATCCTTTTGAATCAATATATCATTTACCTATAAAAAAAACAAGTGGTATTAAAGTATTGAATATTTGAAGCATATGAGATTATAAATAAGTGCAGCTATATTTTTGTCGGCTATGTTTGACAAAAAAACTTTATTCAGTTTTCTAATTTTTTATATTCAATTTGATTTTTTATAACAACTTTTTTCTCGTTTATTTACTCTTGTTTTTTTTTTTTTTTAACTCTTTTATCTCCTACTTTAACATTAATCCAAGTGATAATGTTTTTTACTACACTACTTTGTTACTTCTAATGTTTCCTTCTCCATTTTAAACACCTAACAACCAACATGTTATAGCCCTTAACCAAATCCTTTTCTAGAGATTGGCATTAAACACCAAAACATTCTCCTAGTCATAAGAAGTTTGAAGATCGAATAACTCGTCGACGCAAAGCATACAAAAATTAAATTGAATTAAAAAATAATAAAGAAAAACGTTACAAAAAAATTAATAGACTAAATCGAACGAAAAAATGTTTAGAAAACTAGACTAAAATCCAAATATAAAGAATGAAACTTATAATTTTATCTTATAAATATTTTAAGACAATTGAAAAAAACAATTTATTGTCCAAAATTATGGTTAATGTATAAAATAATGAGGAATTACATGAAAATAAAATTATTACCTAAAAATGAAACCTATAATTCTCGGGCCAAATAACACCTAAAGTTTTTTGGAAAATACATGTCAATTGAGCTACAAAAGTAATCATATTTATTATAATTAAAATAGCTTATACAAAACTGTTATCCTCCTATTAACTAATGCTGGTTTGGAAAATAATAATTCATCATATTAATTTTCTTCGTTATCTTGAAAACAAATTATCATATCAATCCAATTAATAAGAGAGAAAAAAATCGTTAAAATATACCAACAATCCTAATCCAATGATCCTTTTAGCCTATAAAATAAGAAATTTGTTTTAATTAGGATGTTGTATCAGAATTTATCATTTTTGTGAAGCAAACTTTTGTTAAACAGTAACTATAAATAAGAGATTGAGCATTTATGAGAGATATGCAGAGCAGTAGTAGCGTAGTAGTGTTTTTGTAGTTGAGAAAATGGTGTTTGTGGAGTGAGGGAAAAAGGACCCACCAGAAGTGAAGCGCATGTGATGTTGGTGGAAGTTGAACCAATTTAACCATTAAGAAAGCAGAAAGTGGAAAGCAGAGAAGAAACAATGAGTATGCTCGTTGACGGAAAACAAAGCAAAACAAAACTCTCCTACTCCAACCCTCCTCTGTTTTTCAAATTTCAGTAAGAAAATTTAAATCTCGAAACTTGAGAACCCTAATTTTTTTATTTAAAGGAAAGGGAAACAATAAATATCTCGTGGAAGCTTCTGATGTGTCTACCTAACACGTTTGAAAATGGAAAAAGAGTTGTGATGATGGTTGAAAAGTGACGCTCCCATTATCTGTGGAAATTGCCATGGTTTTGGGGATCTTCCTGCCAATCATCTTCAACCCACTCTGTCCTTCCTTCTCATCGCTATATCATATCATATCTATCTATTTCCATTTATTTTCTTTAATGTTACTAAATTCTTTAACAAATATTGTTTCTTCACCAGGGTGATACTAAACTTATACTTTTTCATAAATAATATTAATGAATTATTGGTTGGTAGTTCTTCTTGTGAAATGATAGCAAGGAAATTGTGGGACTTCAAAAGGGATCAAACATTGTTTATGAATGTTGGTAATTATGAGGTCCTATTAAAGATTTATTATTATGTCATTTTGTTTTAACTTCTAACTACAATAACCATGTTATTATTGTAATAATGCCTAATTACTTAGTAACATATATGATCAGGTCAGGGAGTGGTTACTATAATGGTGGAGGGATTATCATTTCTTTGTAAGGAAAAATGTTAGTTTGATATTATTATTCACTTATATTTTTATTTGATATTATTTTTTTATTAATAAATTATTTTATATTAATAAAATAATAATATATATTAGTGTTAAATGAGTGTAAAAAATAAATAATAGTGTTAAAGTATCACCGTTCCTATGTAAAGATGTGATTTTATAATTTAAAATGAAAACATAAGTTTTGAACATTATAATAAAATAATAGTTAGCAATTAATACTGACTAAGGTTTTTTTTTATCACATCTTAACCTACAAATGTTAAGATTAGATGCCAACCTGATATAATTTGTAATAAACAATAATTTTATATTATTTTAATATTTTTCAAATAAATTTCTTTTCATTGTATTTCAATATTTACTTTTTATTAAAAATTCAATATATATATTTATGTAAACACTATTTCAATATAATGTATTTATGATTTAAACTGATGTTATATCACATTAACACTATTTAATTTAAAATTAAAAAAATCATTAATTAATATAATATTTCTCTTCAAGTAAAGTCGTGTAAAATTGATACAATTTTATTTAGAAAAGAAAAAACCAAAGTTGTAGACACGATTTTACATGAAAAGAAAAGTTATGTTTAAATTTTTCAAAATCTATTAATTTCTATAATTTTTACTAAAATTACACCATTTTCACCGAAAATCTAATATTATATTAATGTACTTTTCGTTGTGTTACAATATATTTTAAGATTCGATGTATATTATTTATTAATATAAGATTTTTATAAAATTTCATGTAATAATATACTATCTAAATTGTAACTTAAAAATATTTAATATTACTATTGGTTATTGTTCTCTTTATTGTTGTAGAATATTTTCAAGAAGTAAAAGTTATATTTAGTGAATAAAAAATCTTCTTAAATTTGTAGGTCTCAAATTTATTCTAATAAATATTATAATCCTAAATATTAAATTTGTGACATGCATTAGAGATACTTTTAAAATGTATTTAAATTTATAAATATACTATAATTGCAGAAATAAAGATAAGAGAAAGTGCAAAAACCAATACATTGAAATATAAAAAAGTCCATAAAAATATATTATAATGAATTAAAATAAATGATTTATAAATAAAAATAAAATACTTACCACATATATCTACTACGATTCTATTTCGTTAAAAAATATAATAATTATGTTTGTAGATTTAATTACTATTTATATTGATACAATACAATCTATCACATATTTAACTGTATTAATTTTAATAATTATATTATTAATATTTATCAATATATTTTATTATATTATAGTAAAATGAATAATTAAAACATTAAAATAATTAATAAACTAAAATAAATTTAATATTTTGTTAATATATGTTTTATATTATAAAAATAAAATTAATTCATTTGAATTTTGATAATTTATTTTAAATATAATGTTTTGCTTATTAAAATTTTATATTATTTTTTTAATTTAATTTAAAACTCATTTTGATTTCAATTTACATTTCCAAAAATTAATATTTTCAAAATATATTAATAAAATTTATTGTACAACATTAATTAAATCCTTTACAAAAATTTGTATTATCATTTTTTTAGAATAAAAAAAGAAAGCATTATCTCCAAGGCAAAAATACATATGAATAGACCGCAACCAATCCCCTACCGCCACGTCAAATCAAATTAGCGAGTGACCCAGCTTGACATGACCTTAAATCAGTTGGATGCTTGGTAGGATCCTTTCACAATCCCTTAGCTTTTAGTTCCTTTAATTAATCTAATTTCTCACTTCTGTTAGCCAAATGCCCAAATAATTACCACAAAACATTCTTTTAAATGCCAAAACCTTATCAATTAATTGTTGGGTTTGGTCAACCTAATGAACTAAGACCTTCACATGTAAAACTGCTAACATTGTTTCTTTCCAACACGTTTTTAGTGTGTCTTTCTCAATTATTATACTATCATAAAGAACCATGTTAAGATGCTCTGCCCACCCAAAAACGTGCCACCAAATTCAGAATCGCTATATTGTATTAACCTGGGAAAATAATTATTTTGATAAACTCGACTTTTAAAGTAATTTTTGCATGTAATTGCAAAATTCCAAATTTTGAAACTGAATGAAGTGGCAAAATATAGGATTGGTGTAGTAATTGAAATAGAAGGGTGTCTAAAAGGTTGAAAAGAAGGTAGAGAAAAAATAATGGGAAAAGCTGAGTAGGTAGGTCTGATCATGTGTACCGTTACATACAAAAGTAATGAAGTTTGTTGAATGGTGACCTAAATAATTAAATGTTAGGAGGATGGTAGAATATATGTGATGTGATACAAATAATACATTAGTTCATTAGTTCATTTAGGTACCCTATTAATTATTCAGCTCCCATCTCACTCTCTTTTCCTGTCACACCTTATCCATTTACTCTTTTCCTACCAACAACTATCACTCTCATTTCTTCTTCTTCTTCTTTTAACTCTATACAACACAATCCCATAAACACCCCAAAGTACAAACCATCTACACACCTCATCAAAACTAAATTATCAAGAAACAGAATTCCCATGTTTGAGGCTTTTCTCTTATCATTTACAGCTCCCTGCCTCGCTAATTAACCCTCATTCTTCAAACCTTAAATGCAATTGCTCTTTCTCCACATAATATTTTTATTGGGTTCATTTCAGATTTGGATGTTACCTAAGATCGGATTGAGTTAACATGATATTTTGAGGAAATAATTACCGAATATCAGGAATGATTAAATTAAAATTTATGAAATAAATATTCTATAACACGTTTAATAAACAAGAATACTAGAAAGTGAGTAAAAGACATCAGTTCAAGAAACAAAACTAATGATATCTCACATTCTAAAGTATTAAATGCTTAACTCTTAAGAAATAAAAATACATAGAAAAATACTACGTACATCTGTGATCTTTAATTAATGCGCATAAGATATTAGTTATGAAATACATGGAACCAAATAGTCATAAATCTTATATCATATAAGATTAAATTAGATTAAAATGAGTAGAAAGTTTACCATCCTACAAAAAAAGTAAAAAACAGAATATAGTGAATCTAAACTAATCGAAACTGATGTGAATCGGAATCCAAATCATAGTGAAAGACGAAGAGGCCTACGTGTCTGAAACAGTAGCTAACAGTTGGGAAAGGGAAGTTAATTTTTGAGTACAATACAGTTTTTTTTTGTGGCGGATAAGATAAGAAAAAACGCTGAAGGGGGAAGAAGAAGAATAAGAAGAAGGAACAGGAACAGGAACATAGTGTTGAACTGTACTGGGTGGAACTGTATCATTTGCATCCATGGATCCAAAACTAATTAAGTAATTATACAAATTAGAGAAGAGAAAGAAGAAAGAAAGAGCGAGAGATTCCGAAATGAAATTCACTCTTGGAGGTGGGAAATTGAATTGAATTTAATTTAGTTTGACTTGCAAGGTTCTGTAGTCCAAAGGTTTGGTTTTCAAGCCCAAGAAATCATAGGCAGTGGCAGCAGAAGCGTTGGCATTAGCAGTGTTGGCATTGAGGGCACAGCTACACTCTTTGCTGTTTTGCAGACCCAAACTGCACGCAAAGCAAAGGCTTCTTCCAATACTTTTCAATTCCTCTTCATCATCACCCTCCTCCCGCTCATGATGCGGAGGACTTATGCTTAGCTCAAGGTTCAAGTCAGGGCACCGTTCCGATGTGGGACTTTTCGATTCCTTAACCTCCACCAACACGTTCTCCTTTTCCTCTTGTTTCGGAGCAAAAGATATGGTGCCTGCGCCGCCGGATTCTTGGACTTGATTGTTTCGAGGAGAGTCGTTGAGAGGCCGGTGAGTTGCAGGGTCAATTCCTCTGCTCAAAAGCTTCCTTCTTATGTGAGTGTTCCAGTAATTCTTTATCTCATTGTCCGTTCTCCCCGGCAATCTTCCGGCTATCAGAGACCACCTATCATCATTTGGACCCATCTCATCAATAAACCAACAAATGCTAATAATCTCAGTGTTTATTTATCATTCACTACAATTTATCTATCTTACTTGTTCCCAAGGAGGCTGTGGAGTTTGATGATGAGCTCATCTTCTTCTTCGGTGAAATTGCCGCGCTTGAGATCAGGGCGGAGGTAGTTGATCCAGCGGAGACGGCAGCTCTTGCCGCAGCGGAGAAGGCCGGCGGCTTTGGGGAGAGAGCGCCAGCAGCCTTCGCCGTGAGCTCTAATATAAGCTATGAGGCGATCGTCTTCTTCTTTGGTCCATGCACCTTTGTTTGTGTGTGCTTTCTCACAACAAGGGGACCTTCCCATGCTTCTTCTTCTTCTTCTTCTTCTTCTTCCACTTGATGATAAATGAATTGATTGTTGTGTGGTTTTGTTGTGTTGGTGGGATTGGAATGAGTTTGTGGTAGAACAATAAGGGTGGGCGGCACTGGGAGGTGATTTTTATAGGGTTTTGACCCAAAGGAGAAAGGAAAAAGTGATTAGTGATATTGGTGCTTCTAGATGTGAGTTGGTGAGATAGGTTAGAGGAGAGTGGCTGGTACCTTTCCCTCTCTTTGAATTGATTTGATTTGATGAGATGAGATGAGATGAGATTGTTAGTACTATAATTTCATATTATTATATAATGTTGTTAGCCTCAAAAGATATTAGGAGTTTAAAGACATCAGCTATGGGTTAGGAAGGATATGTTAAAGTATGGGCAAGGCAAGACAAGAAGATGTGAACTTTCCCCCTTTTTGCATAAACTAATAAATAATACATCATTTTATATCCTTTTCCTCCTCCTCTTTCAATAATGCCCTCCTAACATGTGATGCTGTTGCTATTACCGTAAGGACTATGCTACTTCCGCATTTAATCACTTTAAATTATATGCATCATTTCTAAGATCTTTTTTTCTTTTATAAAATATTAGAATGATTTGTAAGATTAAGTTGTTAACTAGTTTTACCAAATATTTTTACTTCTTTTTCAATTGAAGTTCCAAAGGTTTTTTACTTATAAAATAAATAAACAACCCAGAGGAACAAAAGTTGGAGATTGGCCGCAGAACTAGCAGTAGAGGTTAACTGCATCAGATGGAAAGTTCAATAAAATAGATATGGTGTGTAACCATCAATATAGTATTAAATGAAAAATAGAGTTGAAAATATTATAAATGTTTAATATTGCATCTGGCATACTAAAAAATAATGAAGTGAGATATTGGATATTGTGAGAAGGGAAAAAGGAAAAAAATGATTTAGTGATTTAAGTAAGTTGGTTGTTGTGAGTTTCCTGGAAAGAAATGTATTGGTAGTTTGGGTATTCATGTGTGAAAGCATAGAGATGGTAATGGTAGTTGCTGTTCTTTATTATATTGGTTTGGTGCATTATCATGCATGAGAGAGAGAGGGAGAGATAGTGTGTATGTGTGACGGTGACAGGTTTCTAGAAGAGTTGGAAGTTGGGTTGAAGGAAGGGTGATTGCGATGGTGATGATGATAATTGATCGATAAAAGAGAGGAAAAGAGAAAGATAAAATGATAGAATGTATGGTAGTGGTTGTATATGGCCTTTGGTTCACCTTCCACTTTCCGTTTTTCTTTGCCCCTACCTTCTGCTGCAAGTTTCTGTGTTTCCAAGCCACACCCAACCAAATCCTTTAATTTTCTCTTCCAATCTATCACTTAATATTTGGTAAAACAATTTTTCAAACAATTTTGTATCACTAAGATTAATAATTTATCTTCAATCCAAAATATAGCTCATATGTTTGGAAGTATATATTTTATATCAGTATTCATAGATTGGTTTCACATTTAATATTCTCTTGTTGTGAATTTATCCAGTGTGTTCTTTTTTGGTGAATATGATTGGAAGTAGATGGTGAAGAGTTGTGGCATAGGTAAAAGTTGGTTTCAAGTAGGGAGGAGAAAAGATTGGGAAATTATTTACCAGTTATGATTATTTGCTCTACCTTTTCACCTTTTCCCTCTTTATCTCACACTCCTTCCAATTCTAGTCCTACTCTACTCTCGGTTACATGTTGAACAACACCATGATTTAGATTGCCACTCCCAACAAAATAATGAAGCTGCACACACTTTACAAAAAACCAACTACTTTTTTCAATCACTCTTTCCTTATAACAACACATTCATTTTATACAGGGACACTTGTTGGTCTGTCCCAAACTCAACAATATAAAAGAGGAAGATCAAACAGAATCCATAAATTGATATGGGGTTGATTCATTCATATGGATCCATGAAAATAAATACAGTCTGGTTTGAATCTTTGGTGTCTTCATTTAAAACCAACAGCTAACAACTGATAGCTTTTCAGATACACAAATAGTTTTTTAATGAGAAAAACATTTATCTTTGTCCTTTTACATTCTTGTTTTTGTGTCATTTTTTACGTTATGGTTTGGTAAGATCATATATGCCTTTTAGTTCCTGGTCTAAATCTTTGTCTTTGTCTTCTCTGTTCTGGTCTAATTTTTTTCGTCTCAAACGCTAGCCTAGTAAGGTAGCCAACCTTTAATTTGATGATGAGGACAGAACTTTGAAATTTTTTAATTCCTTTCAAGCTTTAATATTAGGTTGTCTTCACACATTCTGGCCATAGGTACCACCCAACACATTCTGTTTGGTCCTGGAAAACTTGCCTATTGGTTTCCTAGATTGCAGTGCAATTGTTTTATTACAATACTTTGAATTTATATGACGAAAGTAAAGAACACAAGTGGTGGGCTATGGTTGATAAAGTTCATTGACCTCAACTTCTAAGTAGACAATACTCTAATAAAATTAAGCCAAACAACTAAATAATTTTGATTGGTTAGAATTTTTTTCTCCAAATTTTTAATTGGGTTAAGTTGTGATCTTCCATACTTGCAATAATTCACATATGTTGAATTTTGGGGGAGGTGGGGAAAAAGTCTGGTCATCCTACCTAGTTGTGGTTAACAAGAGAATACTTCAATTGGGATAGTGGGAATCTATTATACTATTTTAAAACAGCCATTACTTCCGAGTTTAGTATAAGAATTAAGAAAGTAGATAATGAAGCTGCGCTTTGTATGAGGGAGAATAAATAAAGAGAAGGAAGCTTTAGTTTACAGAAATATGACACGTGATAGAAATTATTTCATTATATTACAAGTTTTTCACTCTATAAATGTCTTTAGGGGTGAATTGGTGGAGTTAGATGAATTTGTAGTACAATTCTATTCATTCAAACCTACTCTCAGAGAACTCATAAAGATCTGGCGAATGATAAACTAACGGACGATAAACAGGATAAATGGCATAACTAATCACGTTAATGATTAATAAGTTCAGTATCACCCGTTGGGGTATTATTATTCCAAATGATCAACCTACTTTGGTAACCCAAAAAGGAGGAACAACAGAAGGGCGTCTACCCAGTAATTTGACACCCAAATGGGAATCTCCAGAATTTAGAGGGGAAAGTATGAAATAGAAAAAGGGATTGAAGTGATGGTGATTAGGAAGAATGAAGATAGAATTGCATTTACATGATTGTTTGTGAGTGTAGTGAGAGCCAGCACAGCAAAAAGAGTATGTCATGTGCTTAGGTACTTGTGGGAGGCTGTCCTAAGAACCCTTACCTACCTCTTTGGCTGTCCTTCCCATGTGGGTCTCCCCAAACCCCAACCTTTTTCGATATGTCTGCTTCATAGACACGTATATGACTATAGGGTGGATAAAAAGTTAATAGCTATCATTCGTGATTCAAGAAATATGTTCCTCACATACGACAATTATTTTTATGGAGTTTGGTAACATTATTGTGATTGACAGACACCAACTGCAGATACAGATCTATCTCGACCTGTCTCACGTTGTTCCTTAGGTCTTTCCTTCTTCTCCTTTTTATCTTTTTTCCCTTTCTTTCCTTTTCAATTCGGACATACAATACTAACAGGTTCTTAGTTTGAGCAGTAAGCGTGAATTCCTCTCAAGCAATATCTTGTATTCAAACAATCCCATTCAGAAAAACTGATCTTTCGCAATGCCAACATTCGGATTGGATTGATAAATAAAAAAGACAAGTACCAAGTCACGGGAAGACTCGTCTGAAGTTAAAGGACAAGATGATCCATCTGATTTGAACTACTTATTATCTTGCCCTGCGATTTGTTTCGTGATTTAAATTCATATCTATATTAAGCACATATCATGTCACGCCTTCCTTGTACGCTTCCATTGATACAACTCTCCCCTTTAGAATCTTTAATGGTATTAAATTTAGGTTCTCCTACTCGGTTATACATGCACACCATACGCAAGTGGCGTGCAAGTATCAATGAGCCTAGGATTATGTTGCCAGAGTTTTGTTATTCTCATTTCCTCGCCAAAAACGTGCAATAGGTTTCTCTTTCTGAACAAGTCTAGTTAACTACCCTCCTAATCTTTCGAGAACTGGCATTTTCAACTGGGACCTAAGATATTTTTATTTAGATATCACGACAATAGCCTTTAAATGGAATATTCAGTTGTACTCTTAAGCTATTCATATGTCTATAATGACCGTTACCTTATTCTTATTGACACTAAGCACAAATACGCCGAAAGTGAAACTGCAAAAATGAATTAATGCAGCAGCATTATACAAGAGAGATAAACAATGCCAAGTCTACTTCACTGTGTCACAAAATTCATACTTGTAATTAAGGATCACCACAGTAGGGTACCATAATAACCAAAGGAATTTTGGAATTTAAGCTAGCTAGTACAGTCACCTTCTTAGATGTTGCCTCTTGAACTAGGCGCAAACCCGCTCTAATATTTTTTTTGTAAGATTTCGGCATAAACTTGAAGAGATGCCTACTCATCCTGCCAAAGGGGTGTGGTTTATAAACAGAGGCAGCAAACAAATCCAAGTAGTTCGATGACGCGTCAATTTCACTTTCAAAACTTGCAAATAGCCGTTGTCTTCTTTTTCTCTTTCTTCAATAGAGTTTAAACCAGTACAGTAATTGCTAATGAGCGACTCGAGCAAAACTACTATTGATAGAAGTTGTATGCTAATAGGAAATTATGTTTTCAGATTTTAGTTTGCCGTAAACAACAGCTACACTGGTATGGATAGAAGGTAAACAGCGCCCAGGTATGTCAGAAGTTGGCACAGTAAGAAAGAAATAATGAAGAGAGGACCAATACAAAGATCAAGTATCAAATAACAAAATTATTAACCTGTTAGTTTTACCATGCAGATGGCAGATGAGATACCAATTTATCTTTCGAAGCATCGGGATAGCCACAAAGCATATAAGCTGGGGAGAAGAAACAGGTGTGTAACATAACTTATCAACTTGTACTTGATGCAATGAGTTCAGGTTGAATTATCGATCTTAATTAACAGCAAGAAGCTATACAAGTTACAGTTTCATGACATTAAATGGTAAATAGACATACTAATAAATGCTATTGAAAAATGTTGAGCTGCAAGGAGAAAGTATCAGATAATCCCAAGAAGGGATTATGAAAAGGTCATTTGGTTAAATAATAATACCTTTGCATATAGCTCAATGTAGGGGTAAGAGTTGCAACACTGACAATAATAGGGGAAACTCACCATGTTTTAGTATCAGGAAGCTGCCATTATCTTGGGAGACATTTATAATTCTGAAAGAGATAGACATTACACGAGTTAACAAATACTCAATCCCCACCAGACCTCTCTGTTTCAAGAGAATATGTAGCAGGTTTCATCAGCCTGGATATGATATAAAAGTAAATCCAGGAACATTTTGTTATTGTCATAAAAGTTAACTGAATTTTCACTTTTATTTTTCAAAATAGTATTTTGCCGTCTTTTAGCATTCAACCTCATCTTAGTAATCTCAATCACCAAGGTTACATAGAGGCCAAACAGCAGTTAGAACCTCAACCAGTAAATGCCTAAGCGGTTGAAATTCAACCCATTAATTAGCAGACAAGCTTGAGTTTCAGTATACTATTGTACATTTCTTAACTACCAATCTTCACTTGAAGTATACGCCACATTTACTCCAAAATGACTACCCAGAAACCTCTTACTGTTTGGGGGGGAGCGGGAAGGATTGCGGAGTGAATGAAATTGTGTTATTTATTGAGAAGCAAGACACTAATGTACTCTCATATCACCATGTTTGTGTTTAGCTAATATAATTTTAGATAAATATGTACACATTTGCTTTAACGATGAAGAATTGATTCTGACTACACAATTGGTCTTGAGTGGAAGTAAAAGTAACTTTGCATAGTTGATGCGGGTAATAAAAGAAATTTATAACGTGTTTTGCTACTTTTAGAATAAAATCATCCAAACATAAAGAACAACACTTCAAAATAAGTTTTAACCAAAAACAAGTCTGCCAAAGCTCACCCAAACACGCTAAAGCAACCATCGAAATACTAATTTCATAAAATGGAGGTCTACAGGAGAGCACAGACAATTGACGCTCTCTTTAAAGTGCATTATCATGGAATAGATTCCATATCCTGTGGCATAACTCATGACAACTTCGTCACAGGTTAGGTATTTTGCTAAGACAGAGTAACTTGTAATTATAGTAACCCATGTAATATATGTATGCTTTTTTTCCCCTTATCTTTTCGTTTTTGTTTTTCTAAACAAAAGATCAAACTGTATATCCCTTACAAAAACAAGGATAATAAGTTACAACTTCTTTGTGCATGCTAAGTTCATATGTTTTACATTTATTCATGAACCTAATACTGAAACTTAATATAATCAAGTAGCAAAATAAAAACAAGAAAAAAGAATCAGTATCAGTATAGATAAGTTAATTCTATCTAATATACTAGGAAAAAACCTAGGCACATCCATAATCATACGAAAATATTAATCGGGGTTACAAATTGAAAGTTCATCATGTTGGCTGCCAGCCACTATAGGTTAGGATGTTAAGCTCCAGAAGCCCATGATTTGATTGGTGGAAAGGGATGAAATGGAATGAAAATAAATGATAATAGGTTCCATCGTATAGATTTTCAAAACAGTAACAGAATGAAACTGGACATCAGATGAAAATCATGAAATATATTCTATTAATGTATTATATTCCATCCAATGTATTATTTTTCTGATAATTTGCAGCGGTAAGTACAACATACATACCTACCTATACATATATGTATATATAGCCATACGAAATAACAGATATAAAACCTAACCTAGAGATCTTGTTCATGATAACAGTAAGAAAGAGATTAAGAAAGTCTAATCCTAATTACAATGAATAAGGAAATATTATTTACATAATACTCATTATGATTTGAAAATTGTAAAGCTTAACGACTATATGATGTCCCAAAGTCTTGTATTTTTAGACATTAGCTGTGCCTAATTGTTTGTGTCAGAGTCAGTGTTTCATAGCATAATAACATGCTCCAGATCCCCTTAATTTGGTGAATGAATACTATCATTCTCAACTTGCTAGTGTTATCTTGAAAGTGTTATGCGGGAAATACCTTGTTTAATACAGCTTTCAGTTTAAGTTCCAAAGGGACATGAGTGATGTGTAGTAGCTCTGAGAGCACTCTCTGATTTGATAAAGTAGAGGTCTATTTCTCTGTTTTTGTCCAGTCATTGTAAAATGCCTTCTGAGCAATGCTCATAGATGACTTCTTCTCACAAGCTGGCTCCATAGGGTCCTCATATTTAATTTAAAGTAATAGAGTATGATTTTCATCCATAACCCTTTACAGAACCCATGAGCAAATAGCTTGAATCTCAACTACCACACTAGACTAGACCTAGCTATCATGTTTTGTTTCTACTTATTATTATGATTATTATATTAATTATTACATTTTCTACTTTTATATATTGTTATCTATCTTTACATATTATTATATGTTATATATATGTCCTTATTATATAAGATATAATTATGTATTAATACTTTTTCCGTATATTTTTAAAGATTATGAAGTTCCTAATAATATAATAATAGTATAATATATGATCAATAAAAAAAAGACAGCAAAAAAACCTCCCAAATTGCAGGACTGTTTGGTATAGAGCGCCTCAATTCGGGTTGTGGACCTAAATTCCTTCTCATTTCTATTATATGTAACACTATATGTAACAATATTTTATAATTTTCTACTTATTATTGTTATTATATTAATTATAATTAATTGTTACATTTTTCTATTTATATATATATATATACACACACATTGTTAGCTTATGAATTTGTCTCTACTATATAATATATAAGTATGTATTAATACTTTTTTTCTATTTCCACACCCAAGAATTGTCCTCGTCAGAGATTTCTGGCTACAGAGGAACAGACACAAAAAACCTACATATCTCCACAGTTTTGGTACATTTTGGAATGGCCAGACACAACGCCCATCAAACAATAGTGTCGCTATTGCATGAGATTGACTACTATCTGCAACATAATTTGCATTTGTAAACACTTCCAATGATACCTTTCCCCCTTCTTAATCAACAGTCCCCTAAACAACTCTTCAAATATGTATCATGCATAAATTGACTAACCCCACTAACCCCATAAGCCATGTCTAGTCAAGTGTGGGCTAAATAAATATGCTTTCCCACAAGAAAGGAAACATGGACATGAGAACACTAAATGAAGGATGAGAAAGATGCTTGTGTTGGAATCAAATTCGAGACTATGCAGACTCTAAACTGATTTGGAAACAAATCCTCTGCCTGGCAGTACCCTTCATCCCCATGCCCTGTAGATAATATAACCTGTCTTGTTGCTTAGCAATTCCAATTGTCCTCCCTATGATAAGATCCTTAAAAACATAAAGAGAAGGAAAAAATGTCACTGTACACTTCAAATATTCAGTGAGACTGAATACCAACAATGATGTGTTGTTTGCTACATGAGGTTGAATATGTAAGAAAATAAGAATGGGTTGTTATATAGTCAATTGCAACAAAGTAAATAATCTAGAGATCCTCATGCATAGTACCAGAAGCATTAAAGGTTAATAGCTTAGAATCCTTACCGATCACAGCTAGAGAGCAAACTTAGAAATTACATAAGGTCTTTTAGGCGCTTTAAGCGCGGTCAGCTGCAATGGAAACACCAACAATCTTACTGATTAACTTTTGCTGAAAGTTTCCCAAACACAAGAGAGGTATTCCTGGATTTAGGAATCTGTCTAGAAGCCAAGGCTGGACCTTCAGTGAGCTTTTAACTCAGCACGATCATTCTGCAATAGTCCTCATCTTGAATGATATAAAATATTTTGGAAAGTGACAAAAGCTTCTCTTTGCCCAATATATGTGCCCAGAGGGGAATTCAAAATTTAAGACCTCTCTCGACCCACTAAGTTAATGTGGTAGCATCTTCACTGCTTCAACTTCAAATTCTAGTACAGGTCCAATTCCATCCACAAGCCAGTCATGCTTTCATAATAGTCTGCCACCGAGAGAGCTACCTGTTCACCACTTAAAATTTTACACTCAAATTAATAGCAAGTGGAGATATCCTACTTCATGGAACTGGTGTGACTGTGATGGAGGTTGTCCCTAATCTTCTGAGTGGTAGAGAAGAAAATGTTACTGTGGCTGATTTCTATAACCATGTCATAATTATAGTGTACTCCTCATCTCATGCCTCAAAAGTTGGACCACTCCCAGTTGAGGCCTCTCTTTCAATGTGGTCCAACCACTTTCTTCCCTTCAAAGTTTTCCTAACCACCTGTGCCCGTTGGAGATATTTTTACCATTGACTCAATTAGATGAAGGCAACGCAGAAAGTTCTTGAATTCTCAAATCGGTTTGGTTGAACCATGAGGCAGCAGAATGGTCTCGGGTCCCTCGCAACTATGACAGAACCAACAAGAACAAAGAATGTGATTAGGGATAGAATTTGAAATAAGACAGCTGCAATGGTCACACTTCAATCTACCAAAACACATGTGTCTGAGACATCCCAAGAAAAAGCATATGTGAGAACAAGTGAAATGGTTTCTGATCACAGTGTTGTACTAATCTGGTGATGGTCAGTGGTGTTGTCAGTCTAAAAACTGGTGGTGATCAGAAGTATACAGTTGAGAACGGCAGTTAATGGTGGCTGACCTGGTATTGGATGCAGTTCTACCAAAAAAAGATGCAGAAACAGTGAAGGTGGCTAGCTAGAGTACAGAAATCAGCTGCAGGAAGATGGAGATTTTATGCTACAAACTTGTATAGAATAATGGTAAGAGGGGTTTTAGGGCAGTCTAATCTAATTACACTGCATAAGGAAATATTCCACACATAGCTAGTTAGCTACAACACCGCTCTTTTTCATTCCCTCCAATTTGGGACGTATAGGAGAGAACCAAACACTTTTTTTCCAATTCAATCATAAAATATCCTAACAATCCACTCTATATGAGATATTTAACCATAGCATAGAGGTAAACATAAGACGAGATGCATATATTTTGATGGGAACTGGATCACCTGGTAGAAATATTCATATATAACCTTTGCATGCATGGCCTTCACTTCATGTGCGATCAAAAACTAAGACAAGGAGACTGGATTATTCCCCGAATGTGTATTGTAATTATGGCAAAAATTAGAATAGATTCTACTGAATTGAGCATTATAAAGCCGTATACATCAACACCAGATGCACAAGACTTTTCATATTTACTTTGTCATCTGATATATCACATCACATCACATGTAACCAACACAATAAGTCGTGTTGTTAAAGCTTGAATTAATAATTATAGATATATGAACATGATTGAAATTTGAAAAGCGAGAAACGTTACGTAATTTTCTAAGTTCTACTCCAGTTATCGATTCAACTCATACATTTGATGCACATAGAGAGATGCGAATAGCAGAAAAATGAATTGCTGAAAGGTAATATGGGAAGGAAATGGAGAGAAAGGGTAAGCGCAGAAATGAGGTATAAATTTTCCTTCGATCTTATCAAGTTTTCTTAGATAAAAGTATAGATAATTGTCTTTCGTCACGGTAGGGAAGTTACCTCTTTAAAATAATTGATTCTCAGTTCTTAATCATGTAATTAAGTATCAACTATGTATTGTAAATAGATGAAACTCATTAATCAAAATAATTTTATTTTTAAACCTTACTAGATTAAGTTAATAAGGATCTAGATCCCTTATTTGTTTGGATATCTTTTTAATAGGTTTAGGTAATTTATCATGCATACATCTCTATCCATACGAATAAAATTATTATTTTATTAATTTTTAATATTTTCTTAATAAAATTTGTAAACGGTAGTTCTTTAATATGAGAAATGATTTTTTTGACAATCTTACCAATAATTTGACTATGTAATATGGTCATTAAAAAATAATCTTTTTTATTTATAAAGAAAATGAAAGGATAAAAGTTAAAATAGTGAATATAAAGTGGGTGTAAAAAATTATTAGGTGTCAAATATCATTGTTCTTTTCATATTTTAATTCAACTAAAGAGACAATTGGATAATCATCTCTTGATTAATGATTATGGAGAAATTTAATAAAAGTGAAAGTCAAATATCCTTATTTTCAAATATTGAGTGAAAACATAAATGAAAAAAAATAGAATTATAATTTTACCATAAATGTAAATCGGCACATGATAAAAGTGTTTAGATTTATTAAATTGCTCCCCTCTTATTAAAATTTCAAAGGAGAATATAAAAATGTCACTTATTTGACACTTTAGCAACTCAAAAACACAAGCCAAAAATTCAAAGTGATGTTGCAAACATTTTTGCTATCATATATTTATCTCATACAATTTATGCAGAAAAAAAAAATGTTTCACAAAATGTATAAAACTGTCAAATGATACAAGTTGACACTCCATTGTGTCGTGTATCAATCTTATGATTTATGTCCAAACCAAATCATGTGTCATTAATCATGTATTGGATTTTGCTTTCAAACAATTTTTTTACAAGCATGTACATGATTAACAAATAAACCAACCTACCTTAATTATACTCCAAGAATTGTTATTTTCACCCTTAATTCCCTATTTGCATGTAAAAATCAATTTCAAAAGAAGAAAAAAAGAGCAAATTCATGAAGAATTTTGTTAATTAGCTTGTGAAGCTCTCCACTGTAGTTCTATTTGGATACGACCATTCTTAGAGTCTATAAGATGGTGCCTTTCATTGATTCTATTGTTCGCAACAACGTCTGCAAGACTAATGTCAGCATAGCCCAAAGATTCCTGGTATTGTGAGGAAAACAAAACAATAATGAGTGTAAAAGATAAAATACAAACGATTTATACTTTTTTGCATCATAAAATCGCCAAAATGTTTGAATTTTTTCATAAATAACTCTTACTTTAAGCTCTGTAATCACAAAAGTTTTATAAATCATGTACCTTTTGACGTAGAAGGCTTCGCGACGAAGTGCTAACAACTTCCACATGTAATTTATCATTGGTGGGAGGCTCTTCCACCAAAAATTGGAACTCTTCTTCCCACCTTGGATCTCTATTTTTTTTAATTATCTATAAATTGTAATAGCAAACATGCATTTATTAATATCATATCACACACAAACTAATTTCATATCTAAATTGATTGCAATATGTATTTATTATTAAAACCAAAATTTGTATCTAACATTTCCAATTTTTTATTAATTGTTATGAAAAAACAATGAGTTTGATTGAGAAACAAAAATAATACTAGAATAAATAAAATCACTAAAATAAAAGTTATAATAATTACAAATTTGTCTATATTTTTTTTTACTTTTGATGATTTGTGTACAAAAATAATAAAACATAGAAGCATAATAATTTTATAAAAAATGTTACCTTAGTTCTTCTTTCTTCTCCTTTGAAAATAAGACGTACGTGCGGATTAGTATGATACTTTCCTTCAACATCTTGAGCTTCATGGATTATAACTACAAGTAAACCTCCACCGGGAGGAGTGTCTTTGGGAGGATTTTTAGTTGGTTGTGGCTCATCAAAACTTTTAGCCAAATCTTCATCCCTAAATGGTTTATATGTCAATTCTAGAACAATTTGTCCTCGAGACTTGTCATTTTGCGCATCCTTTTGATTCATGTTTTTCAAAAGGTCAAGAGTATAAACTTTAGGTTCTTCAGGTGAAAGTTCTTTCAAAGGAATCATATTCATACCCATTTTGTCATGCTTCCCAACCTAAGTGTGGAAAAACAATATTCAATCCAAATGCATAATTAGAATTTATGATATAAAACTTTTAGAATCAGACATAGAGATTGACCTGCTCCCAATCATAAACTTGAAACTCTAAAGCTTGAGTCTCAGGATCTTTAACAACCAGACTAAATTCCTCATTCCATTCAGGGTTCAAGTTCTTATGTTTTACTGTAGTTTTTTTCGATGTCAAGTTATCCTCAGTAAGCGTTAACTTCACATAAGGGTCGGATGCACCAAGAAGATCTTTCTTCTTTAACTTCATTGCTCTTATAACCTTTGTGTTTAAAATTCCAACGGGCCTCTTTAGTGCTCTAAAATCCCAACAAAATTCATTAATATAAAATAGGAAAAAAAAAGGTATCATAAACATCTAAGATAAAATATTGCAGATAATGCATAAACATACTTTGATGGATCTATAACTTGAACATCTAAAGTTTTGGGCCATAGATACATATTTGCAACTTGATCCTTAATAAGCTCCTGAAAACAATGGTCTTGTAAAGTTGTTTAGAAGTCATAAATCTTTCAATTAACTTGTAATAACTAATATAAAAAGCAAAAAATAAACACATAACCTAATTTTTATTTTCATACCACTTTAATATTCTAAAATATCATCCTTGATTTATTTTCATAATGAATGAATTATAATTATAAACCAAACCCTTATAATTGAGCACTACTTACATGTTTCCTTTTGTATTCATCTAGTCAAACTTTAATATGTTTAATATTATTTATTTTTCTGTTTGGCATAACATGTTTGTTGTTGTTTATGATGTTTAAAAATATTATACTCACAAATAATCATTATTTCATTTTTACAAGAAAAATAAAATACTATATATTACAAAGGAGATGAATGCTCTTATCCTAACGTTACAAATGGGGTACAATCAACTTTAACTCAATTGCAAAAAATAATAGAAAATATGAGTTGTGTACCTGGACAAACTTGTAAAGTACAGGAATAGACATAAGATCCATCCCTACAAGCTTCAGTCCAAAGTCAACATAGGGCTACATGAGGAAGGATGCCAGAACAAAAGTGTAAATGTTAGTAAAAGCAAATATTTTTTTAAGAATAATCATAAGTAGATATTAAATATAGAGATAAACCACCGTTAACTTTCAAAATAAAATAAACATGGTGTATGAGAATAAAAGTTTAATAATTATAATATTATTAAGGTTTACTAAAAAAAAGTTAAATTATCTTTAATTTTGCTCAATATCTCTCATTTTTTAAAATATATGTATACACACATATATAACCATTTTATTTATTACATTAACACACATTATACATATAACCATCTTAACATTTTTTTTTCAAAAAACATAACAATTTACCTATTTTTAGATTTGTTGTTAAGGTTTTAAAAAATGAAAACATTATGTACAATAGAATAATTTGGTGAGATATAAATGGTAAGCTTGTGTGAGATTCACTAAGACATGCAAGAAGAGATATACCTAAAAGAAATCCGATCATAGTTAGTCTTTAGAGCTAAAACATAAAAAAAATAAAATAAAACAAGTGTCATTTTAATAACATCTCGTTTCATTTTAGAAAAACATAAATGTTTCCTGTCTTGATAACTTTTATACATCTTTATGATATACCAAGTGCAACGATTATCTATGTCACTAAATGGATTAAAAAAATTACTAAATATGATATCTTTCATGAACAACAATATTGACTGATTAAACTAAGATTTTAAAGTTTTCAAAAGTGATGACAATATAAAAATATGTATAATATAATAATAATAATAATTTTTGTTTTGTTAAAATTGAAGCACTTCCAACGATAAAATCTTGCATTGTATTTTTATATCATTATACTACTTAAAGATAAAAAGAAATTCATCATTTCGTTTTTCCATAAGAATTGAATTACCTATATATATATAATCCATCATATGTCAAAATTTGTACTTCATATTCACGTTGGTCTCTTGCACTTACACAAACATTACAAAGCTACATGATATTATATACGTGTTATCCCTAAATAAAATGAAAACTAACCTTTTCCATGAGAGACACAAAAATATTGGCAAAGCATGGAAAACTTGGAACCAAAGGTTTCAAAGTAATACGCGGTATAGCAAAAACATGCAGATCCACCACCTGCAAAAATTAAAAACTCTTAGAATCAAGAAACATATCTACCTTTCTCAATTTATCCAATGAAATATTCACCTGAACGGTTGCTTTCAACCCGAATTTCTTAACACCAACAATGATATTAGGATTTCCTGCCCATTTTACAGAAAGCTCCATGATTAACTCTTTCTCTTCAGTCTCGTAAACTTTCATTCCTATTCAAAATAAATCATGCATTCAAACAAAAACGTCAGAACTTCATATAAAATATATCATATAAGTTCTTTAGAAATTTCTTCATTAGTAAAAGGTTTTTATCAAAAAATGCATCACACCCACATAAACTGACCTTGAAAAGTTGGTGGCAAGGACCCTAATGTTAGCTCTTCAAACTCGACAGCATCAATTTTATATTGTGGTATTTGCTCATCAATTATAGGCTTTGCAATGCCCATTGCTGTCTTGCATATAGCCTGAAAAATCACATGCTCAATCAATCAAATCAAGGAAATAATATGTTAACTGTTAAATCTCAGGAAATATATGTCAAAAATGAACACCTTATCTAGGTGTGGCCACATATATTCAACAAGTTTGTTAAGCCAATCAACCTGCATCAAAAACACCACTGAATAATACTGCAATTGTACAAACACTCATAACAAAAACACAAATATAAAGTGTAATGGATTGCTTACCCGATCAAAGTCTGGATTCTTTATCCAAAGTGGTATTTCAGGAATCATTCTCTGTACATTTTCTGAATCTTCCTCTGCCAATGGTTTAATTTCAGGATCCTATCCAAGCCCACCATGCATGAGTGCAAAACTTAAAACAATTGACTTGGAAAAAAATGCCATAATTTTAAAGATTCATAATATTTTTATTTTTTTATTACTTTTCCATATGTATATTATGATGCAATGTTACAAAAATAAATAAAGATGTTATGTTGAAAGCATGTAATATACCTTAACATCACTGGGTTGAACATAAATAAAGAGAAAATAACCAATAGCAAGACCCATGGAAATCCCAAATCCAAAGCCAATGAACCCAAATATGGTGCTGAAGAAACCCATCTCAATTCTCAATTTTGTTTGATCACAATCTCTTTTTGTTTTCTTCTTCTTCTTTTCTCTCTCTCCCTTGCCCTCTGCTAAATGTAAATCACCTTACAAATACGTCACTACCAATGTCCTTCAGCTCTCATCGGATCACCATTCCTATGTTCAAACCAAGACGTGTAAAACGAACCCCTAAAAAAGAATACTATTTTTAGTAAATAAATAGAATCAATTATAATTACAAAATCTGATAAGGATATAATGCTGATAAAACATATTTTAATTATTTACTATGTCATTTATCAGCATTATTCGTGCTAACATATATTTAGAAAAAAAAAACATACAAAGCTATATTTCAAAATTTTCTCTATCTTATAAATATATGGACTAAATTATTACCAGTATTATTTTAATTGTCTCATTTGTCACCTAGTTTAGAAAGTCACATGTAATTTGAAAAAATTGAAGAAATTTTTAACCCTAGTAAATAATGTAACAGTCAGGCTATTGAGACATTCACTTTCTATTATTTTTTTAAAATTTACATTCTCTGTGTTTTTATTTGGATATTGAACGTATAAGCTAATAATTTAATCATATATCACGAGTAAAACTAATTAAATATATAAAAATATTTTAAGGAACAAAAGACACCTATAATTACGCTGACATAATTTGTGAATTTTTAAGTAACACGATTAATAAACAAGCATTTAAATTTGATTTTTTTTTAATTTATACAAACGTGGCACGTATTCTGTGACAAAATGAAAACACCGCAACAGAGCTATAAAATATTTTTTCTGGAGAATGTTAATAGCACACTTTTACGTGAAAGGCCAAAATAAAAATAACACAAATAATCATAAGTAGTAAAAAATAATTAAACGATAAGATATAAAATTTGAACTTATAATAATTTTTATACGAATGACTTATTTTAAGACATCGTATAGTTCCCTAACTTTAAAATATATAATAAATATTGAAATTAAAATCAAAGAATGGATAAATTTTACTGTATAGATATTGCACGAGAAAGGAAGACGTCGTATTAAAATTTAACATGGTTAATTTTTGATAAATTAAGAAAATATACTTAATTAATTATATTATATATATATATATATATATATATATAATGTTGAATGAGTATAAAAATATAATTTTAATGGATGGGTAGGTGGAATAATTGTTTTTTTGAATTGGAATGAAGTGAGAACTTGTTAGGACTGAGTGGCCTTGCCCGAAGAAAGTTACGTATAAAAAGGGTATTTCTGTTCTGTGTGTTGTGTCCTGTTTGTTCCTTTTTTATTCCCTCCGCTGCTCCTTACATGACCTTACTTAGGGTTTTCATTCAACAATTTCCCTTCTCTGTTGTACACTAAACGCAACGCATTGCACGCATTTCAGATTCTCAATTACCATTTCCCAATATCTCATCCGGTGAGGATAATTTAAGGCGGTTTCGTATTCGTACGACCACCGATTCGGAGTTTCCTTGGATTTAGGGTTTTCGCCGATTTAATATATTCTTTATCCCATAGGACACAGATGCAAGAGATTAATCGATGGTGAGAGGTCTGAGAAACTGAAAGGGTGAGTCTGGGTTTTGTATGGAAACTCGGAGTCGGAAGCGGGCGGAGGCTTCCTCAGCTGCCCCTTCATCCTCGTCCACCACTCGTTCCGCCAAGCGTTCTCGTCTTTCTTCTTCCTCTTCTTCGATCCCAAACACCCCAACTGTTAATACACGTTCTCGTTCGGCCAGGACTAACACCACCGCCACCACAACCACCAATTCCGTTTCTCTCATGGACCCCACCAACGAATCCTCCGGGTCAAGACGTGATCGTCGAGGCAAGAATTTGGAAAGGGACAATTCGGACAAAGGGAAGGAGAAGGAACATGATGTTGGGATTAGGGATGTAGAAAGAGAGCGATTTTTGGCGTTGAACATGGAGAGTGAAGGTGTTGAGGACGACGATGATAATTATAGTGACGGTGGTGTGCATCGGAATTTGACGTCTGCTAGTAGTGCCCTTCAAGGGCTTCTTCGGAAGCTTGGTGCTGGTTTGGATGATTTGCTTCCTGCCACGGCTATGGGTGGTTCTGCGTCCTCTTCTCATCAGAGTGGTAGACTCAAGAAAATTCTGGCTGGATTGCGTGCTGACGGAGAAGAAGGTCGTCAGCTCGAGGCATTGTCGCAGCTTTGTGACATGCTTTCCATTGGCACTGAAGAATCCCTTAGTACGTTTTCCGTTGACTCGTTTGTTCCTGTGTTAGTGGGGTTGCTTAATCACGAGAGCAACCCCGATGTTATGCTACTTGCGGCCAGGGCGCTTACCCATTTATGCGACGTTCTTCCCTCATCCTGTGCTGCTGTTGTGCATTACGGGGCAGTGTCTATATTCTGTGCGAGGCTGCTTACGATAGAGTATATGGACTTGGCTGAACAGGTTGTTATTGCTCAGTCAATCTTTTTTCTGCCCTTGGTTTATGTATCAGGAATCTAGACAAATGTTGCGATTGCTTTACGTTGCATTCTTTTTAGAAATGTCTTATCTTGTATATGAGGTTCGTAAACCTCAGGTTGGTTTCTTTTTCTCTAAGGCTATGCATTTGTTTAAGTATGTTTGAAAATGGGCTGGTGTTTTCGACGGGGTTCTTTGTTTGATACTCCAGTGGCTTTCTACATTGAATTCTAATAGATGCGGTTATTGATATTAACAGTCTCTTCAAGCGTTAAAGAAGATTTCGCAGGAGCACCCAACTGCCTGCCTTCGAGCTGGAGCTCTGATGGCTGTACTTTCTTACTTGGACTTCTTTTCAACAGGAGTTCAGGTAACTCATAAATGAAATCCTTACATATAAGAATGCTTATAATTTTCAAAGGGTGATGATTCATTTTGCATTTACTACCTTAATCAGCAAGCCTATATTGACACGATCATATTTTTCAGCGGGTAGCATTGTCTACTGCTGCAAATATGTGTAAAAAGCTTCCTCCTGATGCAGCTGACTTTGTAATGGAAGCTGTTCCTCTTTTGACAAACCTTCTTCAGTACCATGACTCCAAGGTAAGGCTATGTTTTTGTCGTTATACTTGTCCTAAAATGGAAACAGCACTCCTTAGTTTTAGGAAAATATTGTTTGAGTAAATAATGATCCTACAGACAGTGTTGCCAATTGTCTAATTGTGTCTTCACAATTTTCAATTATAATATTTCTAGGTTCTGGAACATGCCTCTGTTTGTCTGACTCGAATAGCTGAAGCATTTGCCTCATCTCCAGACAAATTAGATGAATTATGCAATCATGGACTGGTAACACAAGCTGCCTCTCTCATTTCTACCAGCAGTTCTGGAGGTGGTCAGGCTTCTCTCAGCACTCCAACATATACTGTAAGTGTAATCTTTGTCGCTAAATCTGATATTTTCACCTTTGGCAGGCTGTTCCTTTGACATCATTGGTGCATGCAGGGTCTGATCCGCCTTCTTTCCACATGTGCCAGTGGATCCCCTCTCGGAGCCAAAACATTACTTCTCCTTGGAATTAGTGGCATTCTGAAAGATATACTATCCGGTTCTGGTGTTTCTGTTATCACCTCTGTTTCACCAGCATTAAGTAGGCCGGCAGATCAGGTATGGTGTACTTTGGAGTTCTTTTGCCCTTTTTACGTATAGTTTTATTTTATCTCCCTATGGGTTCATCTTCATAGATTGTGATATTGATCTCATCATTTAAATCCCTTAAAAGTTTTCAGTTCTCTTTTAATTAAAAATGAATTTATCCCATTCTCTTTTCTAATATTTAGATATTTGAGATTGTGAATCTGGCAAACGAACTTCTGCCTCCATTGCCACATGGAACCATTTCTCTTCCTGTCAGCTCCAACTTGTTTGTGAAAGGGTATTTTGTGAAAAAATGTCCTTCTGGCAGTTCCGGGAAAGAAGACACCACCAATGGAAATGTTCATGAGATATCAGCTCGTGAGAAATTATTAAACGATCAGCCAGAGTTACTTCAGCAATTTGGGATGGATCTCCTCCCAGTTTTAATGCAGGTTAAATGTTTAAATTAATTTCATTGTTAAGCTATTTTCATTATTTATAAATTTTTAAATAACCAGCTCCATTTTTGTGTCCTTGACTTTTTCACTCCTCCATCCCACAACTTACTATTTTTTTGCCCTGCTTTTGAATTAGATATATGGTGCCAGTGTCAATGGTCCTGTTCGCCACAAATGTCTTTCTGTCATTGGAAAATTGATGTATTTCAGCACAGCTGAGATGATCCAGTCTTTGTTGAGTGTAACGAATATATCAAGGTATCTAGAACTTCAATTGGGTTGCTGTTCCTCTATGTTCTCTGTAGAAAACTTATGCATTGTCAATTTGATGATATAGTTTCTTAGCTGGTGTGTTAGCATGGAAAGATCCGCATGTTTTGGTACCTGCCTTGCAGATTTCAGAAATTCTTATGGAAAAGCTTCCTGGTACTTTCTCTAAGATGTTTATCAGAGAAGGTGTGGTCCATGCAGTTGACCAACTTATTTTGGCTGGAAATTCAACCAATATATCTACACGAACATCTGCTGAGAAGGATAGTGATTCTGTGTCTGGAACTCATTCTCGCCCCAGACACTATCGTCTGCGTAGTGGTAATTCAAACCCCGATGCAAACTATTTGGATGATTTGATGAAGAGTCCAGTTCGTGTAAATGTTGGTTTGCCAACAAGTTCTGCAGAAACTCCAACCACTAGTTCCAGTATTCGGGTGTCTATTAGCTCAGTTGCTAGAGGTTTTAAAGACAAGTACTTTCCTTCTGATCCTGGGTCTATTCAAGTGGGTGTTAGTGATGATCTTTTGCATTTGAAAAATCTCTGCTTAAAGTTGAACACTTGTGTTGATGATCAAAAAACTAAGGCAAAGGGAAAAGTTAAAGCTTCTGGATTTGGTCTGGACGATAATTCTACTAACATAGAAGAATATTTGATTGGGGTGATATCTGACATGTTAAAGGAACTTGGCAAGGGTGATGGTGTATCTACTTTTGAATTTATTGGTAGTGGTGTTGTTGAAGCCTTGCTGAGTTATTTATCTTGTGGGTATTTTGCTAAAGATCAAATGTCAGAAGCCAGTCTCCCGAAGCTTCGTCAACAGGCACTTGCAAGGTTCAAGTCATTTGTTGCTATTGCACTACCTTTGAGCGTTGATGATGGGGCTGTTGCTCCTATGACCGTCTTGGTTCAGAAGCTTCAAAATGCGTTGTCCTCCTTAGAGCGCTTCCCTGTAATGCTAAGTAATTCATCTCGTTCATCTAGTGGGAGTGCACGTCTCTCCTCTGGGCTAACTGCATTATCTCAGCCCATAAAGCTGCGTCTCTGTCGAGCCCAGGGTGAAAAGTCACTTAGGGATTATTCTTCCAATGTGGTACTGATTGATCCATTAGCAAGTTTAGCAGCTATTGAGGAATTTCTGTGGACTCGGGTCCACCGTAGTGATTCTGGTCAAAAGTCTACTGTAGCTTGTGACAATTCTGAATCTGGAACAGCTCCTGTGGGGGCAGGTGTTTCATCTCCTTCCTCTTATACTCCCTCCGCTACCCATCGTCATTCAACTAGATCCAGATCATCTTTTAATATAGGAGATACACCTAGAAAAGAAACATCTCAAGATAAAAGCATTAGTTCATCTAAGAGCAAAGGTAAAGCTGTATTAAAGGCTGCACAGGAGGAAGCACAAGGACCCCAAACACGAAATGCTGTTCGCAGAAGAGCAGCTCTAGATAAAGATGCTCAAATGAAACCTGTAAATGGAGAATCAACTTCTGAGGTATGCTGCTAAATTTTAGGAAACAATCTTATTAATAGAATAATTTTATTTTCAATACAAATTTGTTTATAACATTTAATTATTAGATATTATTTATACTCATGTGTATTGTCCTTTCCTCCTTTTTTAGCTAAAAAACATTGTTGAGTCTTCTTCATCTAATAGTTAGTTGATATATTTACTTGATTTGATCTCCTGTAACATATTAGTTGAGTGGTGTCTTTTACTGTTTAAGGTCGTTCTTTTGATTGACATTATTCTCTCTACCTTCATGGGATAGGATGAAGAATTGGATATATCTCCTGTTGAAATTGATGAGGCTTTGGTGATTGAAGATGATGATATTTCTGATGACGAGGATGAAGACCACGAAGATGTATGTCTATACTTCTGCTAGGAATTAATCTTTTGTTGTTTTTGGTTCTCCTGATATTCATATCCCATCAATGATTTAAATGTTTAGGTTCAGTGTAAGCCTTTGCTTCTCCAGTTCAATTTGTCTTTCAGTATGTTGAATTTGTTCATGTATTTGTATTTTGCCATTATATCTACTTCCGTTGTTATTCTTCTATCTTCTATTTTTAAAGATATTAGCGAACATAAATGCCATTATTGTAGCTGTACACTCTATCAATCAGATCATGAGCATTAGTTGTTGTTACCAGGGTTGTCAAGATCATGATCTAGATTTCAAGATTGCATGATCTTGCTGCCATTTTCCTTTTTATATCACACGTTAGGAGATTTCAGTATCACTGAACTGGTGAAATTGTGCAATCTGATTAAAAAAATTTCTCAATTCCAAGTTATGTTTGGAGTATTTTCTCTTGTTGACTTCTTCTTGTGTTATATTTGAACTTTATCAAACCTCTTTGTATTTGTGTTATATGATATGCCATCTGTATATTTTTATATTTTCTATTTTATATGCATACAACCACACACGTAATTCTTTTGTATGATCTTATAATCTACATTTTATGAACTCGCAACCGTTCTTTGATCTTAGGTAGGATTCAATCTTGACGACATTGGTTGTTTCCAAGATTGGAAACTACCTTTAGTTTATTGCGTTCATTAGTACAATTGAGTTTTGCCTAATTTACATGCTATTTTTGTTTAATTGTTGATTCCAAGATTGGATCTACATTTGATTCCACCACATTCATCCTAGCCATTGAATTTATCAAACAGAAGTGATATTATTTCACTAACCATCATTTAATGCATCATCTACTTGTTTTATTTATCTTTGTACAGGTGTTGAGGGATGATTCTCTTCCTGTCTGCTTACCTGACAAAGTACACGACGTGAAATTGGGTGACTCAGCTGAGGAGAGTACTGTTGCTCCAGCAACAAGTGATAGCCAGACTAATGCAGCCTCAGGTTCTAGCAGCAAAGCTGTTACAGCCAGGGGATCTGACTCTGCTGATTTTAGGAGTGGGTATTCATCTAGCTCAAGGGGTGCAATGTCATTTGCTGCTGCTGCTATGGCTGGACTTGGATATGCTAATAGCAGAGGTTTCAGGGGTGGCAGAGATAGGCATGGGCGCCTGTTGTTTGGTACTTCTAATGATCCTCCAAAATTAATTTTTACTGCTGCTGGGAAGCAGCTTGATAGGAATTTGACTATATACCAGGCAATTCAAAAACAGCTTGTGCTAGATGAAGATGATGATGAGAGATTTGCTGGCAGTGATTATGTATCCTGTGATGGAAGCAGCCTGTGGGGTGACGTTTACACCATCACTTATCAAAGAGCAGAAAACCAGACAGATAAGGCATCTATTGGTGGATCGAGTTCAAATACTTCAAAACCTGCCAAATCTGGCTCTGCCTCAAATTCCAGCCCAGAAGCTAAGTTGCATCAGACTTCTGTTTTAGACAGTATATTGCAGGGAGAATTGCCGTGTGATCTGGAGAAATCTAATCCCACATACAATATTTTGGCACTCCTGCGTGTGTTAGAGTGTTTGAACCAGCTTGCGCCTCGATTGAGGGCTCAAATGGTTTCTGATAGCTTTGCTGAGGGAAAAATCTCTAATTTTGATCAGCTAGTTGTAACAACTGGTGCTAGGGTTGTTCCAGAGGAATTTGTTAGTGGTAAGCTTACTCCAAAATTGGCTAGGCAAATACAAGATGCCCTCGCACTATGCAGTGGTAGCCTTCCCTTATGGTGTTATCAGTTGACTAAAGCCTGCCCTTTCTTGTTTCCTTTTGAGACTCGACGACAGTACTTCTATTCTACTGCATTTGGGTTATCTCGAGCATTGAATCGACTCCAGCAGCAGCAAGGTGCTGATGGTCATGGATCAACCACTGAGAGAGAGATTAGAGTTGGGAGATTACAGCGCCAAAAGGTTCGCGTCTCTCGAAACCGTATCTTGGATTCTGCTGCAAAAGTTATGGAGATGTATTCTAGCCAAAAAGCTGTACTTGAAGTAGAATATTTTGGTGAGGTCGGCACTGGCCTGGGCCCCACTCTTGAGTTTTATACAATCCTAAGTCATGATTTACAGAAGGTTGGACTGCAAATGTGGAGATCCCATTCTTCAAATAAACATGTAATGGAAGTTGATGGAGATGAAAAGAGAGAAAATGGTGTAGGCTCTAGGCCCGATTTGGCTGGGGATGAAGAACTTGTTCAAGCTCCTATGGGTTTGTTTCCGCGGCCTTGGCCTACAAATTCTGATGCATCAGAGGGTAGCACGTTTGCAAAAGTCATTGAGTATTTTCGGCTGCTGGGTCGTGTTATGGCAAAAGCTCTTCAAGATGGACGACTATTGGATCTGCCATTGTCTATGGCATTCTATAAGCTTGTTCTCGGTCAAGTATGTTATTGTGTAATGTTGATGTTTCAACCATTTTGATGTTTGTAGTCTATGTAAACTTATTCTAGTGTTTATTTCTGATCTTCGTTTTGCTGCAGGATCTTGATTTGCATGACATTCTGTTCATTGATGCCGAGCTTGGGAAGACTTTGCTAGAGTTGAATGCCCTTGTTCGTCGGAAACATTATGTAGAATCTATTGGTGGTAGCTATACTGATACAGTTTTTAACTTAAATTTTCATGGTGCGCCCATTGAAGATCTTTGCTTAGATTTTACACTTCCTGGTTTTCCTGAGTATACCTTAAAACCTGGAGATGAAACAGTATGGAGTTAATCTCTGAACTAGTTCTTGGATCTTGGTTCTCATGGTATATAAAATTCTTTAACTTGCTCTCAAATTATTAGGTTGATATCAACAATTTGGAGGAGTACATATCCTTGGTGGTTGATGCGACAGTCAAGACTGGAACCATGCGGCAAACAGAAGCATTTAGAGCAGGGTTTAATCAGGTTTCTTGTTTGTGTTATTTAGTTAATTTAAGAAAGTTTGCACATTGTTGGGGTGAGTATGTTATTATTCAAAAAGGTGTCCCCCCTCCCCTTCCCAATGAAATGGAAAATATCTTCTAGTAACGTTGTCATCCTTGTTTATGTATTCCCCTACTTGTCTCCCAATGCATCCCTGAGGATTTTGTTTTTATCTGTGTGCAATGCTGTTGTATGATTTATGTAGCTGACTCACTTAGTGGAATAAAGCTATCGTAGTTGTTGTAGATTGGAATGACTATATGTGATTCATGAAATTAATTTTATGACATGACATTACATTGAAATTCTTAAGTTGGTGTTTGGTACCAATGACCAACCATACTTTCTCTGCACAAAATAGAAATCGCAATGTATGGTTTCAAAACTGAATATAACTTGCATGCTTGCGCTGTTTAATGCAGGTGTTTGACATCTCATCTTTACAAATTTTTACTCCTCAAGAACTAGACTATTTGCTTTGTGGCCGGAGGGAGTTGTGGGAGGTATTTTACCCAATTTTATTACTGCTTTTAGTAGTGGTTAAAATAATAGAACAAAGCATTGAAATCATAATATCTTTTATTAAAATTGTTACTGCAGGCTGAGACACTTGCTGATCATATAAAATTTGACCATGGGTACAATGCAAAGAGCCCTCCTATTGTTAATGTATGTTTCTTCCCTAATTATAAGTAATATAGGGTATTATGGAGGATTAGAGCTAGTTGTATGTATGTCATACTTGTCCTGTTGGATGCTATTTTCAGTTACTTGAAATTATGGGAGAATTCACCCCGGAGCAGCAGCGTGCCTTCTGTCAATTTGTTACTGGCGCACCTAGGTTGCCACCTGGTGGGCTGGCAGTTCTAAATCCGAAACTAACGATTGTGAGGAAGGTACTTGGAAATATATTTGTGATGACTCGTTGCCTTATTCATCCTGTACTTTTATATTTCTTTTTCTTTTGGTGTATGAATTTGGTTGTTATATATGCATGTTAACATTGGTTGTTATTCATGGCCTTTTCGGTGCAGCTTTCGTCAACTGCAGTTAATACTTCATCAAACGGGAACGGACCTTCAGAATCCGCGGACGATGACTTGCCTAGTGTGATGACATGCGCCAATTACCTGAAGCTTCCTCCTTACTCTACCAAGGTACTGCGATACAGCATACGAGAAATGATTTTTGGGGGAAATGTGTATTTTTAAGTTTTTACTGTTTTAATCTTCACAATGGAAGCGGTGCAGTGAAAATGGTATTCAAGTAACATTGTTGTCATAAAACTGATCTTATCTTCACGTCCATGTTTGCTTTGGATTAATTCTTGGAGTTGAATTGCTCATTTTATAAAACCTGGCAAAACCAACCAATTATTTTCCAAAATACATTACTTTTGCTTATTGCATGTTTTGTTATTGATCAATGATGTCCAATTTTCAACAGGAAGTTATGTACAAGAAGCTACTCTATGCAATCAGTGAAGGCCAGGGATCCTTTGATTTATCATGAGTTCTGGAACTAACCAAGCTTACCCTGTATGTTAATAATAGATGGATCAGGGTTTATTGACTCTATTATTGAGGCTCAGTTAAGTTTTGGTTGGGATGTAGTTTCCTCCTCGCGTCTCGAATAATAGTCTCGTTATCCGTCCGTGCTCATTGCAAATTGCAAGGTTGTGGAGTAGTTCAGGTGAGTTTGCCTTTTCCGTCAGTTAGGATGTTTCTCTTGTTGTTATATATATGTAGTTGCCGATTCTTCCTTTTTATTTTTGAGAAACTAACAAGAATTTCTCCTATAAATTGCAGTCGAATCGGGTGGCCACATTTCAAAGTGTAGGATCATTTACGGAGCTCTTATTTATTTTCCCCTATTAGAATTTGTAAATAAAATAGCAATGATGAAATTTTGATTCTTTTTTTTTTCATTATTCTGTTTGTAGGTCCAATTATTCGCAATTAGCATGTACGACGAAATGGTTAAAGGAAGAGAAATAATTTAAAATATTATGCTTTATTATTACCCATTAGTTCTGCCATCGGGAGTTTTATTAAGCAAATGTCTTTTCAGCAAAACTAGTTAAGAAGTTAATTATTTGTTTATCATAAGTTAGTTATTTGTTGAGCAAAAAAACGAGTTAATGAGTTTATTGTTTTGAATTGTCATAAAACAAAATAAACTGATAAGCTAGATGCTAAAATGACAAAAAAGATAATTAAATAAGTTATTATATAAGTTTTTTATTTTTTTGAATAAAAGTGTATTGTTATGTAATTATTATTTTAGATTTTTTAAAAGTAATTAAATTTTTATTAAAGAAAAGTAATATTTCTATTTTTTTTAAAGGTTTATCTATTTTTTGTTTGTGTAAGTTATTTTGTTTAAAACATCCAATGATATTTATTAATTTTATTTATAAATTTAAAACATTTTAATAAGTCTTCTTTTACAATTTTTACTATAATTAATTTTCATACTTACATTACTTGTAATATTAAATTTGAATTATATAAAAATTAAAATACAATATATAATAAAAGTAGTGTATTAATTACTTATTTTATAAAAAGTATGAATTAAAATATAAAAATTATTATAGAAAAAACTAAATAAGTTAAATAGAAACCTTTAAAATAATTTATTTTAAATATTTCACTAGACACTTTGATGTGATATCTAGTGAATAAGTAGTAGTTTATTAATAACGAATTCTAAGTAATTGAAGTGTGGTATTTAAGTTTTTTTTTTTCTCGAGAAAACATGTTTTTAATTAGCTTTTAAATGTAAGATGCTAAAAATTTGTTCTGTTTTTTTTTATTTTTAATATTAGTTTTAATAATGTTGGATTTTTATTTGTGTATATTTTTTGTTTTCTTTGGTATTCAAAACATGCTTAATACATTATACACCGCTATAATGATTAAAGCGGCGCGATTGTTTGGACTCAATCAAATCGTTTTAAATTGACAATCCGATTTTAAAAAGTTTAAAGCAGATCAAATAAAGTAAAATTTTGTAATTTGGTTTGCCTTTTTACTTTTACTTTGAAAATTGAATTAATTAAATGTAACAGAATTTCATATTACTTTGATTTTTCTTTTACATTTAAGAATAAAATTAATTCATTTCAATGCACACTTATTTTCATAATATGATAATCTGTTATTTTATGTGTAGACAGATTTTAAAATTGTATGGAAGTGATAATTATGCACTATTCAACTCTAAATGGTTTGTGATATGTTTTGTAATGTAGGTTTCATCATGTGCTTTTATACTGATTTATTATTTGTAGTAATCTTAATGTTATTTTCCATAAATTGTATATTGCCTGAATTTGTTTCATTAGTTAATTAAAACAACAATTAATCAAAATCAAATGGATTCATTAAAAAGTTATAAGTATTCACCTGGGAAACAATTGGACTTGAACCAGGTGGAATCATTATGTATAACACTTTTTATTCATGATCTTCAACATCAATCACTAATACATTGGATTTAGATTTAATTTCACAATAAAAACTTAATTAAATAAAATTATTTATATTATTGTTTATTTATGTTTCGAATTAAAAAAATTAAAAAAAATCTAAAGTATGTTTTTAACTTTTCAACCAAAAATTTATTAAAGATGTGAAGTACATACAAAATTCATCATTTTATAAAATTGTGTACTCTTATTTAATTCTTAGTTGATAATCCATATTGATACTTATTTATTTATACCTATTTATAGATTGATAAATTTATATAATTATCTCAAGCGGATTAAAATTTTTCGAATAAAAAAATTGAAGTAGTTAGAATATTATATATAATATTCTATATATATATATATATATATATATATATAAAGAAAATTAAAAAAAAAA